>SDBS01001341.1_pt1 | contig 24981 bp, 25 predicted proteins | sample 2277091 | NCBI WGS metagenome assembly SDBS01 (sample SAMN10404972, study PRJNA504765) | marine sediment metagenome | isolation source: marine sediment core GS10_PC15, 163 cmbsf | place: Arctic Ocean: Southern Knipovich Ridge | collected 2010
GCACCCCAAGATGATTACCTCGGCCAAGTCTCTCTCCACCGCTTCCTTGGCCAGCTCCTTTATCCTCGTCGCTGCTTCAGTCCGATCTTCCTGAAGATCGCGTACCCCCAAGGCCACGGACTTGAATAAAGCCAGGCGATCCTTGAAACCGTACTTCACCACGTTATCTCGTATCCTGGTGAGCGCTTTATCCTTGGTGACAATTATGGAGAAGCTGTGGCCCAGGCTTGCGGCGATGAGCATACAGGATTCGGCGGGGGCGGCGACTACCAGCCGATGCGTGATTTCCCTTGCCGCCTCCAGGGCAGAATCAAGGAAGCAACCGATGATAGCCCCATCGTACCCCTCCTCCTCTGCCTGTTTCACCAGGTGTAGAATATCGGTAAGAACTAAGGTCTCGTAGTAGTGGTAGTCAAGATGTAGTGGTCCCCTTTCCAGGGATACCACCTTAATTATGGTATCTTGGCATTTTCCTGCCTTCAAGTATTCTCGAATCTCATCATCATAGCTACTCGATGCGATAGGATTGATAAACAGAATGCGCTTTTCCATATTTTCTCCCTCACATCCGCTTTTCAGTTAAGAAAGCGGGGTTTTCATGTCACATCATTGTAGTGACAGATTCTTCTCCTGCCAAATAGCCGAGCCAGATCATCCGGAACCTACCCCAGAGGATGTTGGCTCAGTTATGTGAAATGCAGCCAGAACTTGGTATCGCACTTCCAAATACTTCAATTCTTCACCTTGGCCCCAGCCCTGCTCGCCCTTGTAAACACACGACTCCCTGCGTAGGAAAGAACGTGAGAAATTTGACTGAAAAGCTGCCTTTCGATACTATGGAGTTGGCTAAACACCCCCCTAAGGGAGCCCTAGAAATCTGAGAAAAGGACAGGCAAATCCGAGGAAAGATAGAAAACTTGAAAACCTCTGTGAGAATTAGGATGGAGATAGAAAGAACGTTTTTGCATTTGCATAAGAAATCTGAGATACTTTTTTGGAACTCTTCTACGCATAAGCAACATAAAGGGAGTAACCATGATGAAGATAGAAAAGATAGATAAGTTTCCCATAAACTTACGCCCCAGGAAGGTGGGGTATAGAAAAAACGATAAGTCATTATCCGTCTGGGCATCTGGAGTTCCTTCAATAATTGTTCGAGTAACAACTGATGAGGGAATTTCAGGCCTTGGGGAAGCTACTACTATGACCTGGTATTTTAATGAAACTCAAGAAGGTATGATGAAGCTATTGGAATCCTACGAGGAGGTGCTAGTAGGCGAGGATCCGTTCAATTTAGCTAGAGCCCACTCTAGAATAGATCTAGTTACAGGAGAGGATGCACCAGGGTGTCATTCAGCCAGAGCAGCTATTGATATGGCTCTATACGACATAATCGGCAAGGCGCAAAACCGTCCAGTATATGAAGTTCTGGGAGGTGCATATCGCACCGAATTTGAAATGCTAACCAACCTGTATGAAGATACTCCGGAAGAGAAGGCTAAGGCATGCAAAGAAAGTGTCAGGAAAGGATTTCGTGGTCTAAAAATAAAAGTGGGGGATATTCTTCTCACCAAGGGATGGAACATCGATAACCTAAGAAAAGAGAAGGAGAAGCTTATTGCTGCCCTGGAAGCTGTGCCCCCAGATATCTACATTGACGCTGATGCGAATCAAAGTTGGCAAAGCGCAAAAATAGCAGCAAATATAGTTGAGGACCTATTTCAAGACAAATACTATCCAAACCTTTCCTTAGAACAGCCCCTTCACTATTTGGATATTTCTGGTCACAGTTATCTTCGAAGATCCGTCAAGGTACCCATCATCCTGGATGAATCAGTGCTTTCCCCCGAAGCAATGCTCCAAATAGCTAAACATGACGCTGCGGACAGAATTGTCCTAAAATTAAACCGTGTGGGAGGCTTTTGGCCAGCTCGCAAAATCATAAATATTGCTGAGGCAGCCTCTATAGGTATAAGTGTAGACACAATGCCCTTCACCAAACTAGGAGATACTGCCAATTGTCATTTCGCTGCCACCATAAAAGATCCTTACCCAGTAGATGCAGAGGGACATTTGTGGTTTGAAACCACTCCCTTCAAGGGAGGCATAGAGATAAAGAATGGTCGGGCAATACTCCCCAAAGCCCCTGGCTTAGGACTGGAACTTGACGAAGAGCTATTAAGATCGATGACAAAGAAATAGAGGCGATTGGAGGTAGTCTGATGAGTATGAGGTTCTCAAATTCAATTTTTGTAGTTGACTCTCATACAGCGGGACATCCAACCAGAGTTGTGATAGGTGGGCTGCCAAAAATACAAGGGAACTCAGGAGCTGAGAAAAGGGACTATGTAAGAAACAAGATGGATTATGTGCGCAGGTTTCTCTGTAATGAACCGAGAGGCCACTCTGGCATGTACGGTGCGATCTTGACAGAACCAGCTAACAAAGGCGCTGATTTTGGAGTAGTCTTCTTTAGCACTGTTGGTTACGATGATATGTGCGGTCATGGTACTGTAGGGGTAACTACCGTGCTCATTGAAACAGGTATGGTTCCTCTGAAGGAGCCTTCAACAAAGGTTACATTGGAGGTACCGGCGGGCCTAATTGAAGTAAAAGCAAAAATTGTGGATGGCAAAATAGAAGGTATCTCACTCGTAAATATACCGGCATTCTTATACAAAGAGAATATGTCTATTAAGGTTCCCGGTTATGACCAAGTTACAGGAGATGTTGCCTTTGGCGGAAACTGGTACTTTTATGTGAATGCAGAAGATGTTGGCACACGGGTGAGGCCTGAGAATATTGACGATTTGATGAGAGCCGGCATAGCCATAAAGAATGAGTTTAATAGAAAATTTGATCTGGTTCATCCCACAAATCCTAACATAGCGAAGAAACTGCTGGGCGTTTCCCTTGTAGACTCACCTCTTAAGAACCAAAATGCAGATCAAAACAACATAGTTGTAGAAAGTGAATTCTTGTTTGATAGGTCCCCCTGTGGCACAGGAACATCTGGCCGAATGGCTATTCTGTTTGCCAAAAACAAACTGGCTCTTAACCAGGATTTTATGAATGAGAGTATTTCAGGTGCAACATTCACCGGCAGGCTAATTGGAAAAACCAGGGTTGGTGAGCATGAGGCAGTTGTACCTCAAATTACAGGAAGCGCTTATATCACTGGATTTAATCATTTCGTCCTGGACCCGCGTGATCCTTTTGGATCAGGAGGTTTTTTGGTTGGCCAAAAATCCTAAACTAACGATTGCCAAAAAAAGAGGAAAGAAAACGTATCTGTAAAAAGAACTGATAGGCCTTTCTTTCCAGATCTTGTGAGAAGGTACCCAGAAAACAACTGGAGGTGAAAATGAAAGAGGTGAAAAAATTTCCAGGAATTGTGCCACCGGTAATTACCGTGTTCGATTCTGAAGGAGAAATTGATGAGGAGAAAACTGGAAAGTTTATCCAGCATTTGATAGATGAGGGTGTTCATGGAATATTTGCTGCCGGAAGTACAGGCGAGTATTCTCTGATGAGCATGCAGCAAAGAAAGAAGATAATAGACATAGGAGTGGAAGCCACTCAAGGAAAAGTGCCACTGTTTGCAGGTACAGGCCATAATAGCACAAGAATTGCTATTGAGCTTACCAGGTATGCAGAGGGTGCTGGAGCAGATGGTGCTTTAGTTTCCCTTCCCCATTATCCTAAAGCAAGCCAGGAAGGAATGTATGAACATTATAGAGGGGTGGCTGAGGCAGTCGACATTCCAGTCTTTGTTTACAACTGGCCCGGACAATACGGGCTTGACATAGAACCGGAAACTGTAGCACATCTTGCTGAAGATGGATATATCCAGGGAATAAAGGATTCACACGCTGATACAGACCATACAGGAGAGATCATTCGCTTAACCGAGGGAAAGATTACAGTCTGGACAGGATTTGAGAGTAAGATCTTACCGGCCCTCTCCCTCGGTGCAGATGGAAGTGTGTGCACCATTAGTAATATCATACCGAGAGAGGTAGTCCAGATATACAATCTATTTCAAGAAGGAAGAATAAAAGAAGCCGGAAAAAGACAACTCTCCATATTTGGACTTGCTGATGTTCTATTTGGTAGACATGATATGCAGCCCCTCAAGGAAGGTATCAAGATGCTGGGATACGATGTAGGAGATGCACTGATGCCTGCAACCAAGGTGCCCCCAGATTTGAAGGAGAAAATAAGGAAAGAGCTTAGAAAATTAGGAAAGCTAGAATAGCGACTCAAGGGAAATGTAGACTTTCCTATCTCGAATAACAAAATACAATGCACAAAGGCGTACATGACATAATCTGTAGGTGTGAGGAGACTACTGAACGAGAGATAAGAGGTGCTATTAGGCAATTCAATCTTAGGACAGCCGATGAGGTTAAGAGATTAACACGCGCTGGAATGGGCCTATGCCAGGGAAGAACATGTGCGCTTCTGGTAGAAAGGATAATATCCGAAGAAACAAATAGAAAAGTAAGTGAGATATTTCCTTCCAGCACGCGCCCTCCTGTAAGACCAATCAAAATTGAATCTCTAGCCAAGAAAGAGGAAAAAGAGAGTTGAGTGGAACTAGCGACGTGGTGGTGGTGGGAGGTGGAATTATAGGATGCTCAGTAGCCTATTACCTGGCCAAAAAGGGGGTAAAGGTAATTGTAATAGAAAGAGAGAAGGGATTATCTTTTGGTGCTTCGGGAGCCAATCAGGGTGCGTGTGGCCTTCAACTTTTTCACCCATCTGTTCTTGAACTTGCAAGGCCAAGTCTTGAGCTATATGAGAATCTGTCTCAGGAAATAGAATATGATGTTGACTACGAGAATACAGGTTCGCTAGTATGCAGTGTTGATGAGGAACAGTATCCTGATATGCAAAAGCATGTAGAAAAAAAGCGAAGACAAGGAATAGATGTCCAGCTGATAGAAGGAAATCGCCTCCGTGAACTGGAACCTACCCTGGGAAGGGATGTGGTTGTTGGGGCCGAAGAGCGGGAGGGCGGGATAATGAATCCATTTAAGGTAAATCATGGATTTGCGTATGCTGCAAGAAAACTGGGAACAGAGTTTCTTCTTTCCCGCGAAGTGAAAAAAATAGAAAGGGATAAGGATAGGATCACATCCGTCGTTACAGATAGAGAGAAAATAGGAACTAATTTCGTTGTAAATGCTGCCGGGGCATGGGCTTCTCAAATTGGTAAAATGGTCGGCATTAGTATACCTGTTGGGCCAAGAAGAGGACAAATCATAGTCACAGAACGCCTGCCACTTAACAAAAGGTGGAGGTACATATTAGACGCTGATTATTTGACCACAGCCTTTGATCTTGCAGCGGTGGAAAAATCCAAAGATCCAAGAATAAGACTTGGAGTTGCAGGAAGTTACGTACAAGAAAATACGGGAAATTGGACCATAGGAAGGAGCCGCGATTTTGCAGATTATGCCACCAGGGTAACAATGCAAACAATAAGATACTTAGCAAAAAGAGCCGCTAGATTTATGCCGAAACTCAAAAGTGTTAATTGTATTAGAATATTCGCCGGAGTAAGACCGTTCTGTTATGTGGATGGCCTCCCAATTTTGAGCAGGCTGAACAGTCCTCCAAACTTTGTCATAGCCACAGGACATGCTGGAAAAGGGGTTGCACTTGCCCCCATAACGGGAAAATTAATATCGGAACTGATAACAGAAAACAAGACCTCAATATCAATTGACGCTTTTGCGTTTTCAAGATTCAAAAGTAGGAACTAACCTGGAGGTTGCTCAGGTTGAAGATGAAAACGGGAGAAGGTCAACCCGAGCAAAAGAGTGCCAAGCTATAGAAAAGAGCTAGAGCGAATATCATGAGAGAGACAAACCAGAGCAGTCGAATACTGCTGTGGAAGAGCAAGGGAGCCTCCGTGGAAGGGATTCCTACCCTGGATGAGCTTGAAAAAACACCAGGTTGGCCCAGTTTGAAACGACTAAAGAGGGGTCCCGTTGCCATAATTGAATGCATTGAAAAGATTCCTTGCGACCCCTGTGAAGCCGGTTGTTCCTTAGGAGCAATTAAGATTGGGTCTCCCATTACTAACCTACCGGTTTTGGATGAAGACAAATGCACAGGTTGTGGCGTTTGTATAAGTTCCTGTCCTGGTTTAGCAATTTTTGTACTCAATCTGAATTACGCCGATGATGAGGCATTGGTTTCATTTCCCTTTGAATTCTTGCCCCCACCCAAAGCTGGAGAGGAAGTGTTTGCGGTAGATAGAGAAGGCAGGAAGATCTCCAGAGGCAAGGTGGTTAAAATACTCAACAAATCGAAACAGGATCGTACTCCCGTCTTAAGTATCTCCATTCCTAAAAGATATGCCCTTGTTGTTCGAGGCATTTCTGGCCCAAAAGGTGGCTTCTCAAGACAAAACAGTTCTCATGAAAGTACGAAGAGTGAAAACAAAAAGCGAGTCTTGGATCATCCAATCTTGGGCCCACAAAGACCTGGAAAGACACTGAAAATTACCGTAGATGGGAAAAAAATTAAGGCAAGAAAAGGGGAAATGATAATTGCTGCTCTTCTTAGTGCGGGCATAAGGGTTAACCGGTTCACCTCCAAATATGATGAGCCAAGGGGAATTTTTTGTGGCATCGGACAATGTACGGATTGTGTAATGATTGTAAACGGTATTCCCAATGTGAGAACATGTGTTAGCCTGGTGGAGGAAGGGATGGTAATAGAAACTCAATACGGTGAAGGGAAGTGGGGGTAGCGGGGTGACAAAATGCGATGTTCTGGTTGTAGGAGGTGGTCCTACCGGGCTTACTTGCGCTGTTGAGGCGGCAAGGACTGGGGCAGAGGTAACTTTAGTAGACGAGAACGGGAGACCCGGAGGGCAATTGTTTAAACAAATACATAAATTCTTCGGATCGGGCCAGCATAAAGCCGGGGTTAGGGGATTCGATATCGGTATGAAGCTTCTGGAGGAGGTGAGGAGGCTTGGTGTAAACACACTCCTCAACACAGTAGCTTTCGGTATTTTTGATGATAAGACAGTGGGAATAGTGCAGGATGGGAAAACGGGAATGATTCAAGGAAAGAAGGTTCTTCTGGCAACAGGTGCTATTGAAAATGCTGTTGTTTTTCCGGGTTGGGCCCTACCAGGAGTGATGGGAGCTGGAGCAGCTCAGACTATGATTAACATCCATCGGGTTCTGCCTGGCCAAAGATTTGTTGTTTTAGGGTCTGGCAATGTGGGGTTAATCATCGGCTACCAACTTCTGCAGGCTGGTGCTGATGTTACGGCTGTTGTTGAGGCAGCTCCAAAAATCGGAGGCTACCAGGTTCACGCTAGCAAAATTCGAAGAGCTGGTGTACCAATTCTCACCTCCTCTACTATCAAGGAAGTAAAAGGTGATAGAGAGGTAGAAGAAGTCGTCACTGTCAAGTTAGATAATTCATGGAAACCCATTGAAGGCACAGAAAAAACTTTGGCTGCAGATTGTGTTTGCATTGCTGCTGGGCTCCATCCTTCCATTGAATTAGCCCAAATGGCCGGATGCAATCTAGGATTCTTTTCTGAATTAGGTGGGCGCCTTCCTCTTCACAACGAAAACATGGAAACCACAGTTGATGGAATCTATATTGCTGGCGATACTGCTGGAGTTGAGGAGGCAAGTACGGCTATGGAAGAGGGAAGATTAGCAGGAATAGACATGGCCCAGAGGCTTGGCTATTTAAGCGAAGACAGGGCAATCAAAGCAAAAAAGAGAGTCATGGAAAGCCTTTGTAGTCTGAGGTCCGGGCCATTTGGCCAGGCCTGCTACAGAGCGAAATTGAACATTATCCAGACAATGAGGATAGATCTAGGGGATAAAGTTTTATCTTGATTGTCTTCTAATCTTAGAAACAGGAGGTGACAAAATGGCGCTGGGTTACTGGAATAGGATTTTGAGGATTGATCTTACAGACGGAAAAATTACAAAAGAAGAAATACCTGATGATACGTGTAGGCTATTTGTCGGTGGAGCAGGTATTGGTGCAAAGATTTTGTGGGAAGAGGTTCCACCAGAAGTCAGCGCCCTTGATCCTGATAACAGATTAATTTTTGCAGGAGGGCCATTTCAAGGGCATCCAGTACCGGGCAGTGCCAAATTTTCCATAATATCTAAATCGCCTCTCACCGGTACTTATGCGGATTCTGCTGCAGGAGCAAAATGGGGACCCTCATTTAAGAAGGCCGGATATGACGTACTTATTATTCAAGGAAAGTCAGAAAATCCTGTTTATATCTATATAGAAGATGAGGAGGTTAGAATAAGAGATGCCGCAAATTTATGGGGGATTGACTCTTACCAAGCTGTGGACCAAATTAGAAAGGAAATCGGAGATTCCCGAGCAAGTGTTGCTGTGATAGGTCAGGCTGGAGAAAAATTAGTAAAAATGGCTTGCATAGTGGTTGATAAGCACAGTTTCGCCGGCCGTTGTGGCTTGGGAGCGGTGATGGGGTCAAAGAATCTAAAAGGGATTGTAGTAAAAGGATCCAAGAAAGTCCCTGTTTCGAATCTCTCTTTGCTAAAAAATCATAATCGCAAATATCTCAAAGAAACATATGACGCAAGTATAGAAAGTGGATTAAGACCTCATGGCACTCCCAATTTGTGTATCACTGCTGAGCGCTTTGGCGATATGCCAATCAAATATTGGACCGGGGACACTTGGCCAGAAGGTGCCAAGAAGATTGGAGCACCGAATTATACCGAGGTTCTATCTGCAAAACCTTATCCTTGCCTTTATTGCTCCATCGGTTGCCATCGAAATATCGAGATAAAAAAGCCTGACAGATACAAATTGAAAGGAATAGGACCCGAATATGAAACAGTAGGGATGTTTGGAACTAATCTCATGATAGATGATGTAAAAGCCATCGCCATGGCTAATGATATTTGTAATAAACTAGGGATAGATACAATTTCAGCCGGTGCCTGCGTAGGGCTGGCCATGGAATGCTACCAAAAGGGGATGATCAGCAGAGAAGATACCGATGGGATGGAACTGAGGTGGGGCGATCCTGATGTTTTAATAGAGTTGATCAAACAAATAGCAAATAACGAAGGATTTGGTTCCATTTTCTCTGCAGGAACATTAGAAGCTGCCAAGAGGATTGGCAAAAATGCATTGGAGCTGGTAGTTCACGTGAAAGGTCTGGATTTCCCTGCGCATGACCCTCGAGCATGTTGGGGTATGGTACCAACTTATGCCACCGGAACAAGGGGTGCCTGCCATATGAGAGGTATTGAAGAAGATGTGGAGATGGGTGGATTTTATATCCCTGAAATTGGGGTAACTCAAGAGCACGCTAAATTCTTTGACCTAAAAGGCAAAGCATTCCTTGCAGTAAAAATGCAGGATTATTGTGCTTTGATTAACTCACTGGTATTATGTGCTTTCATGCCAGATGGTGGAGATTTAAGTTTTACTTCAATATTAGACATATTTAATTCAATTACGGGTTGGGATTGGGATGTTCAGGAAGCTATGATACACGGAGAGAGAATCTTTGCCTTGCAGCGTTTGATAAACTTAAGAGATGGATATACTAATAAAGACGACATACTTCCTCCAAAAATGTATGTTCCAGCAAAAAAGGGGTTTAGAGCAGGGAAAGTCCCTCCTGTCAATGATTTGTTACGCGAATATTATGAATTACGGAAATGGGATAAAGAAGGAGTCCCGGCTAAAGAAAAATTAGAAAAGCTTGACTTACTAGACTATTATGAAAACAAGGTGTAGGTTGGAATGAAAATACTCTTGAAGGCCCTAGCCCATTCTATGCAGTTCCAGGGTTCGCTCCAACATGACCATATCAAACATTGAAAAGATCAAAAATGAGAGTTGAGAGTCTAAAGGAAATAGAGAGAAGGCTCACCAAGGTTAAAGTCATATATACTGACATAGACGGAACCCTGGTAGGTCCCGGTGGGTCCCTCTTTGCTGCTCCTGGGGGTACTCTGACCTTGAAGCCGGCCGGGGCAGTATTCAAGGTGCTTGAAGCCGGGATAGATGTATTCATAGTCTCCGGAAGATGCAGCCTGCGCCTTATGGCCATTGCCCAAATTCTTGGGTTTCAAAACTATGCAGGGGAACTTGGCTCCGAGATCGTCTATGGCTTGGGGAAAAAAGTTATCCATAACATGGAGGATATCTATCTTAAGAAGGGAGGGAACGCTCTTGACTGGATAAAGAACAGCGGGGCCGTGGATTTCATCTTCGAGGAATTCCCCGGGAAGATCAGGTATCACACCCCCTTCTCGGAAACGTGTCAGAATAGCGCTCTACTCATAGGCAATGTCGATGCAAAAAGGGCTACTCAGATTCTGGTGGAGCATGGCCTTGCCGCTTTGCGCCTGGCAGACAATGGACAGGTTCGTTCAGTACCAGATTTTCCACACCCCCACTGCTACCATCTTCTCCCTGCCTGTACCGGTAAGAGGTCGGCTGTAAGACGCGATAAAGAGATTCGGGGGCTGAAGACAGAGGAGCTAGTGGGAATAGGGGAATCCATAGAAGATGTAGAGATCTCATCCGAGGTGGGAGCTTATTTCGTAGTAAGAAACGGAGCCGAAGAAGATGAGCGGGTTATGAGGGCAGCCGAGATGCAAAAAAATGTCTTCTTGCTGGACTATAGAATGGGACTGGGTTGGGCTGAAGCCATTGATATTCTTGAGCGTCTGCGAAAGATATGATGTTTTCAAAGCCGGAGTATAAATATCAGCATTTGATACAGCTAGAGGCTTCTCCCTCTCTTCATGCCAAGAAAACTTAGATTGTATTCTTCAATGAGTCCCTCATCGGCAAAACTATAGTATTTATTATCACCTATTATGATATGGTCCAGCACCCTAATCTGCATAAGGTTTCCAGCAAAAACCAAATCCTTGGTTACATCTTCATCACTGCCGGAAGGCTCCGGGCTCCCAGAAGGATGGTTATGCACAAAAATAAGATTAGCAGCATTGTTCTTAATAGCGCTCTTCATAACCTCACGAAGATAAATCGATGATGAATCTAATGTACCCTCAAAGAGATCTTCAGTCTCTATGATCTGAGTCTTTCCGTCGAGAAAAATAACCTTGAACACTTCCTTTTTGAGGTCTCGCATAGAGTGGTAAAGATAGTCAAAAACTTCCCTTGAGGATTTACAGATAGGCGCATCTAGGATTTTCTCTTTCAGAAACCGCCTGGCCACCTCCTGAACAAGCTTTATGCCAAAGATATTATGGGGCCCGATTCCTCTAATTTCCTGAAGTTCTTCCGGGGGTGCTTCTAGAACACCCCTTAGAGTCTTGAATGTCTTGAGAGCCTCTTTCGCTTCTTGTTTACAATCCTTTCGGGGAGTCCCCAACGTCAAGAGCAGTTCGACAATTTCATAGTCATGAAATCCCGAAATACCGGATTTCATAAATCTTTGTCTGAGCCTCTTCCTGTGGCCTTCCTCACTTCTTGGCCTATTCATCTACCTTGGTCTCGTAAGCCTTGCAGTATGTAGAGCACCCCTCTGGCCTACCCACGTGTCAGGAAGTTCCTTCTTGAACCCTCATGGACCGAAATTCCAGATCGTGAAATCTCGCCCGGACAGGCTTTCTAGCAGTATCCGGAAAGTTTTCTAGGAAAAAAGAGGGAGGTTACTTCTCGATGACTAAGGAGGCGTATCCCACTACCGCTGAGTAGTCTCCGGTAATATCACCAGAATTGGCATACTTGAGAAGCCGAGCTTTCCGAGCTCCCAGAAGAGAGGCAGCGGTCAACATAGCCATTACCGGTCCTGGACCGCACATGGAAACACTAAGCTTGGAAACAACCTCCTCCACCCTGGCAGGATCCATGGACAGGATAGCCTCTATCGCCTTTGCGTCTTTGGTGTTAGCTGAGGCAGCTGGTTCGTAGTGCGTAAAATCGGTGCTGGCAACAATCGATACACCTCGCCTCCCCTTAAGAGCTTCTCCCAGAGCCTTCCCAATTTCCTGAGCGCTCTCAAAATCTTGCGACATTATGGAGATAGGGACTATCTTGAAAGCCTCTCCATATCCCTGCTGGAGGAAAGGGAGTTGAACTTCCAAAGAATGCTCTTTCTTATGGGCTGTCTCGTCCAATTCTAAAAGGGAAGACGACTCTGCTATTTTGTTAGCCAAATCCTCATCCACTTCGACTTCTCCCAGGGGCGTCCTCCATCTTCCAGCCGGCATAACTGCGACTTCCCTCCCCAATCCATAGTGATTTGGACCTAAGAGGACTACAGATTCAGGAAGTTCCTTCTCGATGAGCTGGCAGAATGCCCATGCAGCTACCGGGCCCGAATAAGTATATCCAGCGTGAGGAGTTACAATTCCCAGAATCTTTCCCAGAGGCTTGGAAGGTTTTGCCGGAACTCTCCCAGGCCCAAGCTGGTGAGTATAGCACTCTTCAATTTGTGCACTTAGAGCCGACCTGGTCCCCTCATAAAAAGCACTTGCAACCGCGGGGTTCCTTACCATCTCGCTCATTCTAGCCTCTTTCAATGAAATATTACGAATATGGGCGCTAGTACCAATGATATTACTGCCATGAGCTTGATAAGAATGTTGATGGAGGGGCCTACGGTGTCTTTTAGAGGGTCCCCTACCGTGTCCCCTACCACTGCAGCCTTGTGAGCATCGGACCCTTTGCCTCCGAAATTTCCCTCCTCGATGTATTTCTTGGCATTGTCCATGGCAGCGCCGCTGTTGGCGGTTTGAATCCCCAGGGGAAGCCCTACTACCAGGGACCCTACCAGAAATCCTCCCAGGGCTACGGGGCCAAGGAGGAAACCCACTCCAATGGGAAAGACAATGGCCAGAATGCCTGGCAGCATCATGGTCTTCAGAGCTCCCCGGGTGGCTATATCCACACACCGACTTGAATCTGCTTTTCCCTTTCCTTCCATGAGTCCAGGTATCTCTTTAAACTGTCTTCTCACTTCCCCTACCACCTCAAATGCCACTCTGCCAACCCCTTTAGCCAGAAGGGCACCGTATAGATAGGGCACCATTCCCCCTATGAGAAGCCCAGCCAAGAGAGTAGGATCGGCAAGGGAAAGACTCCGCGGATGAGGCGAAAGAGCAGTGATGGTGGCCCGGTAAGCGGTAATAAGCCCCAAGGCAGCAAAAGCGGCCGACCCTATGGCAAACCCTTTGCCAATGGCAGCGGTGGTGTTCCCTACAGCATCCAGTTTGTCAGTAACCTTGCGCACCTCAGGAGGAAGCTTTGCCATTTCAGCAATTCCTCCTGCATTGTCGGCCACCGGACCGTAAGAATCAACAGCAAGAGTTACGCCTAGAATAGAGAGCATACCCAGAGCGGAAGTGGCTACTCCATACATTCCTGCGACATAGTAGCCCACTAACGTGGCTCCCGCCACGATCATCACGGGAATAAGGGTCGATAGCATACCCAAAGCCAGTCCGTTAACTACAATCACGGCAGGACCACTCTGGGCGGAAAGAGCCAGGTTCTTCACCGGTTTGTATTTGCTGGAAGTATAATATTCGCTGACCTTACCAAGAGCAAGGCCCGAGACAATGCCGGCAATGACAGCCCAAAAAGGACCAAAGATGGAGTAGCCCTGGTAACTCACCCCAAGGTATCTCACAATGAAAAAAGACCCTGCTATCATGAAAGCGGCTCCTAAATAAGTTCCTCCATTTAAGACACTCTGGGGATCTTTCACTCTGGCAAATTTGACATACATGACCCCCAGCAGAGAAGAGACAATTCCCCAGCCGGCAAGATAAAAGGGTAGATAACTCAGAGAAACAACGGCCAGAGAAGACGCTATGGCTAAGGTGGCGATGATAGACTCTACATAAGATTCCAAAAGGTCTGCTCCCAGTCCCGCCACATCTCCCACGTTATCGCCCACATTATCAGCAATAACACCAGCATTGCGGGGATCGTCCTCGGGAATTCCTGCCTCCACCTTCCCCACCAGATCTGCTCCCATATCGGCGCCCTTGGTATAGATTCCCCCTCCGGTGCGGGCAAATAAGGCCATCAAAGAAGCACCCATAGCGTACCCATTTACCATCAGGGGATTTCCCATAATCCTCCCCTCAACAATAACAGGGTTAGTCATTCGGGACACATAATAGACAACCACCAGCCCCAAAAAGGCAACGCAGACGACGGAAAGACCTGTAACTGCCCCCGCAGAAAAAGCGATATTCAAAGCAGGTCGAAGGCCCCGCCTGGCTGCATGAGCGGTTCGGCCATTGCTTCGGGTGGCTATAGCCATTCCAATCCAGCCGGCCAGAGCCGAACACAAAACTCCTATGACAAAGGCAACAGCTGTCTGCCAGTTAACCTGGACATTACTGCCAAACAGAGGAGCCAGGCACAAGAAGATGGCCACCACAATGACCACAATAGCCACAGTCCTGTATTCACGGTAGAGGAACGTTCTGGCCCCCTCCCTGATGGTCCTCGAGATCTCCCGTATTCTTTCGTTTCCTGAGCTAGCCTTCAAGATTCCTACAATAAGAAAGGCTACTCCCACAAGTCCAATGATAGCTGCTCCAGCTGGAATTAAAATTTCTCGCATTTCCTCTTCTCCCCTAGTTGTAACGACTCATTGCCTCTTCGATACCGCGGCTCGCTAAGACTCCTACGGCCTCCACTGCCCTCTCCACGGCATCTTTGACGATCTTCTTCTCCTGAGAGGTGAACTGTCCTAGAACAAATTGAGTAAGATCCTCATCCTCCTCTGGCCGACCAATCCCCACCCGAAGCCTCGGAACTTCTTGAGTTCCCAGGCATTGAATGATAGACCTCAAGCCCTTGTGCCCTCCGTCCCCTCCTTTTTTGCTAATTCGCAGTTTCCCCAGCTCTAGATCCGCATCATCATTAACTACTAGAATATCCTGGGCACTCAGGCCATAAACTCGTATTATTTCAGCAATTGATTTTCCCGCTTCATTGACAAAGGTAAGAGGTTTGACCAAGAGGATCTTCTTCTTAACCAGAAACCCTTCGCCTAGCCAGCCATGATGGGAAAAGGTATTCAGCTCGATCTCATGGAGTTCGGAGAGCCTATCTAGAACCATAAATCCCAGGTTGTGGCGAGTATCCCTGTATTGGACTCCCGGGTTTCCCAACCCGAATATTACCCTCATGGCTCCTTTTTCTCAGTCTCCCCTTCCTTCTTTTCTTTCTTCTCATCGACTAATTCAACTTCTTCAGCCGGAACCCCCTCCTCTTTCTCTTCTTCTGCTACTGCCACTTCCTCAGGAGCAGGAGCCGCGACGGTAACCACAGTTTCTTCGTGATGGGTAAGGACTTTCACCTGGGGAGGGACCTTGACATCTTTCACTTTCAAAGAATCACCGATATCAAGAGAGCTAACATCCACTTCTATCACTGCAGGAATATCCCTGGGAAGGCATTCTACCTCCACCTCACGAACCAGATGTTCCACGATACCTCCTAGCTTTTCTCCCTGGCTTTTTCCAACGAAAGAGAAAGGAACGGCAGTAGTAAGTTTCTCCCCCCGGGTAACCTCCAGGAAATCAATGTGTTGAATACCGCCTCTCAGCCAGTTCCTCTGGACACTTTTTACAATAACTTCGTGTTCCCTGTTCGCCTTCTGGGTAACGATGTCCAGATTGAAAATCTGATCATGAGGGCTCCGATGAGACATAATGTCTTTGAGCTCTTTTTTCTCCAATTCCAGAGATACACTTTCCTTAAGGTGAGAGCCGTAGAGGATAGCCGGGATCATGCCCTCTCTCCTTAGTTTTCGTGCATAACCTTTGCCGGTTTTCTCTCTCAACTTAACCTTCAAAGTCAATCTCTCCATTTGAAATCTCCTTATTTAGATAAATAAAGAACTTACCGATCTATTCTCGTGAATACGCCTGATGGCCTCCCCCAGAAGGGAAGCCACCGAGAGCACTCTAATCTTGCTCACTTTTTTATTCTCCACCAAGGGTATAGTGTCGGCCACCACCAGCTCTTCGAGGAAAGACCCTTCTATTTTTTCGTAGGTGTTTCCAGAGAGAACGGGATGAGTGCAGCTCGCATAAATCTCACTAGCTCCTCTCTCCTTAAGAACTTCCATAGCCGCTATCATAGTTCCCCCCGTATCAATCATATCGTCCACGATGAGCACGTGTTTCCCTTTTACTTCTCCCACTATATGAAGCACCTGGGCCTCATTAGCCATCGGCCTTCTCTTGTCTACAATGGCGAGTGACGCACCTAACCTCCTGGCATAGGCGCGAGCTCTTCTTACCCCTCCCACATCGGGAGAAAGAACCACCAAATCGTTGAAGTGTTTCTCCTTGAAATAATCAATAAAGATGGGAGCAACGAATAGATGGTCTACTTTGATGTCGAAAAAACCCTGAATTTGACCGGCGTGAAGATCTATGGTGAGAACCCTATCCGCCCCTGCCACCGTTATGAGGTTAGCCACTAGCTTGGCGGTGATGGGAACGCGGGGCCGGTCTTTCCTGTCCTGACGGGCGTAGCCATAATAGGGAATAACAGCGGTTATTCTCAGGGCCGAGGCTCTTTGAAAAGCATCAATCATTATAAGGAGCTCCATAAGGCTCTCATTGGCCGGAGGACAGGTCGACTGAACGAGAAAAATGTCCTTTCCCCTCACATTCTCATTGATCTCGACATACACCTCTTTATCACTAAAGGACCTTACTTCTATTTCTCCCAAACCAATCCCCAAATACTCTGCGATATCTTGTGCCAGACGAAGATTTGCTCTACCGGCAAAAAGCCCCATTTCATTTACGTCCACCATTTTCTCCTCCTCTGAACTGATCTTGTCGCCTTGCCTTTAGCAAGGTCAAGGCTTGCTTCTAGCCAGTGAGATCCCTTATTCTTGAGGCGTATTCTAGCCAAACAACCGGCACCTGTCAAGCAAACGTAAGCATGCGGCTCCATACGAGGCCCCTTGAATACAAATGTGGATTGCTGACCCAGATAATGTCGAGAATTATTTGACAACCACCCTGTTCATCTGCTAAAATAGCTCGCGAATATGAGAAAATTGAAAACTTCAGGCTATTTTTGTGCTGAAAATACTGTGCTTTTTCCCAAATGGAGAAGAAAAAACTGAAAGGGATAAACAATGGACAAAAGAGAAATAGTTTTTACGCAGTACCTGTCGCCGACTTTTGATGTTATGGAGCAAACCGGGCTTCTCCTTTCCTCAACCGACGGCAAGGGAAAGAACAACATCATGACCATTGGTTGGGGAACGGTGGGCATCATCTGGGGAAAACCCGTTTTCATGGTTCTGGTGCGCCCTTCCCGCTTTACCTGCGAACTCATTGAAGCCACCAGAGATTTCACCGTCAACGTACCCCCCCGGGAGCTCGAGAAGGTGGTTTCCTTCTGTGGATCTACTTCTGGGAGGAGCTGTGACAAATTCAAAGAGCAAAAACTCACGGCAATAGCGGGAAAAAAAGTGAAATCCCCCATGGTGGATGAGTGCCTGATTCATTACGAGTGCAGGGTGATTCATAAGAATGATGTCGTCGCATCTGAGCTGGCCCCTGACATTTCAACTATGTTTTACCCGGAGGGTGACTATCACTGCCTCTTTTTTGGCCAGATCCTCTCAGCTTATGCCAGCAGTGAGCTCCCACCGTCCTTTGTCTCGGCAAAATAGTAGAGTCTCGGCAGAAGGTCTTGAGTTTCCTTAAGCTTTCCCTATTTTTGCCTACCTTTTCTCTTAGAAGCCTCATGGCAGACCTTTGATATGAGGGCTGCTGCCATACCAGCTCCCACGCCATTGTCTATATTAACCACTACCAGCCCGGATGAGCAGGATTGTAACATAGACATCAAGGATGCCTCGCCCCCTCCCCCGTAGCCATAACCCTGAGAGGTGGGGAGGCCGATTACCGGGACATCCACCAGTCCGGCAACGATGGAAGAAAGAGAACCTTCCATTCCGGCTACCACGACAATAGCGTCCACTTTTCTTTCTCTCATCTCCTTTAGAGCCGGAAAAACTCTGTGTATCCCTGCCACTCCTACATCGTACGATTTCACCACCTCGCAGCCGATCTCCTCTGCTACTATCCTGGCTTCCTCAGCTGCTGGAATGTCGGAGGTTCCCGCCGATATTATTCCTATGCTCCCGTAACTCCGGGGAGCATCTCGCTCCTTCAGAACTGCTATCCTGCCTTTCTCCTCATAGAAACATCTACCCAACTTCTTCAACTTCTGGGCAAGCGAAGGATTAACCCGAGACACGATGACGGTACCAGTCCTCTTGTAGACACCTCGAGCTATTTCTACCACATCATCCTCGCTCTTCCCCTCTGCAAGAACAATCTCCGGTACCCCCCTTCTCTTCTTCCTGTCCAGATCGAACTTTGCCTCCTCACCGATGCACATATACCCTCGGACGAGCTCATCAGCCTCCTCAAGAGAGATCCTCCCCTTCTTATAGTCCTCCAGAACTTCCCTCAGGGGTCTCCCCATTAAATCTTCGTCAGCCGCAGTCATTGACCTTCTTCCTTTGTTATGTACTTCATTACTTCCTGCCTTACCTTCCTGAGGGACAATCCCAGGTCTCGAGACAGCCTTCTGATATCCTCAAACTCAGGCTTGACGTTTATCTCTTCTCCTTCTATCCGGGAGATCTTAACCCTTATGCTCGTCTCCTTTCCCATCAAGAGAATCTTGAGAGTCTTAATATTCCTTTCAGCCACAAATCTTTTGCAAATGATTATTCTTACTCCAAGACAACCCGTCTCTTTCATTAACCTTTTGACAAGCCCAAGATGATATTTCTCATAGCAGATTACTCTAATTAGGTGGGCCGGCCGGTTTTTTTTGGAGATACAGGGAAGAATGGAGACATCCAAGGCGCCTTCGTTGGTAAAATCCTCAACGATGGCCCCGAGAATCTCCCCATCTACGTCATCCACATTTGTTTCCAGAATATAAATCTCTTCTTTCATTGAGCTACTATTACTTCCAGGACATTAGGGACATCCAAATCCATTGCCCCTGCCCCATAGCCTCTTTTTCTCACCACCAGCTCTTCCCTTTTTTCTCTGGCCAAAAAATGCCGCACCATTCCGGTTAGGAGGGTAGCACCCGTGGGTGTAAGGAGCTCTACTTCGAGAGGGCCCTTTTGGTAAGGGATTTTGTACCTATCCAAGATTCTCTTTGTTGCCGGCGCAGGCACAGGAAAAATGCCATGGGAAAAACTGACTTGCCCGCCTCCCACATAAACCGGCTCCAAACAGTAGATGTTTCTTTTTGGGGAAAAGCCCAGTTCCTCGAGGGCCACCGCACTGCCAAGGATATCCATTAAGATGTCAGCGGCTTCATGCAGATGGGAAGGATTAGTGAAGCCAGGTATTTCTCTATGAGCTTCCTCTTCCGCATGGAAGAGGATATCCAGAGACTCCTCAGCAAATTGGGCATACGCTTCTGGCAAAGACAGCCCTTTGACAGCCTTTCGCAGAGCCTTCCTGATTTTCTCCCCATCGACCCCGTGGGGAGAAGGCCCAAAAAAAACATCCACCTTGGTGGCCTGAGTATCCATTTTCTTCTGGGGGTATATTCTGACTCTGGCATCTCCCAGAAACCGGCCCACCACCTCCATAGCACTTTCAATTTTGCTGCTCGTGGCCCCCAGGTCCACCAATGCCCCCACCATCATATCTCCAGACATACCCACCTGGGGGTTAAGGAATAGCTTCAGATTGGTCACTTCTTGCCCCTTATCTTCGCGAATTATATCACCGCGTGCCCCAGCGTCAAGAGATATCTCAGCACGATTTTCCCTCTCTCCACAGGAGGAAGCAAGACTATCTTCATTCCTTGGTGCTTCTCATATTTCTGGAAGGCCACCTTCCATTTCCAGAGAGAAAGAACCTCAGAAATGAGCTGTCTGGTCTGAACTTTTCCCTTTTCGAGTGCCCACAAAAACTGTTGACCGACCCCAATTTGATCAAAGAAATAGCTAAGGGAATCATCGAAATGAAGGAGGGAAAAGTATATGTCGAAGGAACATAACTGGTAGGCCCTCACCCTTGATGGAAATTCACCCTGCCTGTGCTCCGCACCCCGGACAAACACGTGCTTCTGCGGAAAGAACCTGTCCACAGCTTTTGCAAAATCGGATCTCTTTTCCGCAGGCCTTGCAGAAAGGGAAGGGCTTAGGAAGATTGGCGTCACAGTACGGGCAAGCGCAGAGCCTCTCTTTCTTCTCTGATCTTTTGGCTCGAGGGTTAGATCTCATTTTGTCTTGCCTCTCTTTCCTTTCTTGCTTCGATAATTCTCTATAGCTCTGTGGAGAGCATCGGCACCCAGATTGGAACAATGAAGCTTATTCTTGGGAAGACCTCCCAGCTCAGCAGCCACCCTCTTATTGGTGATCTTCATAGCTTCATCCAGGGTTTTCCCCTTCGCCATTTCACTGACCATACTGGATACAGCGATGGCAGCTCCACACCCAAAAGTTTTGAACCTTACGTCGATAAGCCGGCCACTCCTCACCTTGATGTGGAAAGTCATCAGATCCCCACAGACCGGATTTCCCACAGTACCTTCACCATCAGCATTATCAATCTGGCCCACATTCCGAGGATTCATGAAGTGATCCATCACCTTGTCGCTGTACTTGAGCATCTTCTCCTCTCTATTTCATTCTTTATACAAAGGAGACATCTGCCTTAGTCTTTCCACAATGGGCGTCAGTGTCTCCAACAGATAGTCTACTTCTTCCTCATTGTTCGCCATCCCCAGACTGAAAAGAAGAGATCCCTGAGCCACCGCCGCCGGAACGCCGATAGCGGTTAGAACGTGAGAGGCTTTAAGAGCCCGGGAAGTGCAGGCCGATCCGCTGGAAACGGCAACTCCTTTGCTATTCAGCAGCATAAGCATAGACTCACCCTCAACAAATTCTACGCAGACATCAACGTTGTTAGGAAGACGCCTCTCGGGATGACCGTTAATGCGGAGATTTTCAATCCTGAGAGGAAGCTCCCTCATGAGTTTATCCCTAAGAGGAGTTAGGATCTTCCTTCGCTCCTCCAGTTCGGCTTTTGCTAGTTCCGAGGCTTTCCCAAGGCCTACGATAGCGGGAACATTCTCTATCCCCGGTCTTCTTCCTTCCTCCTGGATTCCTCCTTCCATGAGGGGCATAATTCGGACGCCTTTCTTCAAGAAAAGAACCCCTGCGCCCTTAGGCCCATAGAGTGACTGGGCAGAAAAAGTGAGAGCATCTACTCCAAGCTTTGCGACATCAACAGGGATGATTCCCGCAGTAGCGCTGGCATCTGAATGAAGATAGACTTCCTTTTTTCTTGCCACCTTGCTTATCTCTTCTATAGGTTCAATGGTGCCTATTTCATTGTTGGCATGCATGATAGAGATAAGGATGGTCTCGGCTGTTACGGCTTTCTCTACCCGGGAAGGATCGATGAGGCCGTACTTATCTACAGGAAGGTACGTAACCTTGAAACCCCATTTTTCCAGGGTCTTGGCCGGGTGAAGGACCGAAAAATGTTCGACCTGAGAGGTAATAACGTGCTCCCCTCGTCGTCGATTGGCAAGAGCAAGTCCTTTGAGGGCAAAATTGTTGGACTCGGTGCTCGATGCAGTAAATATTATTTCTTCCTTGGAGGAACCAATCAATTCAGCCACCTTCTCTCTCGCCTTATCCACAGCCTCTGCAGCCGTCTGTCCAAAATCATGGAGGCTGGAAGGATTGCCGAATACCTCCTGAAAGCAGGGCATCATTTCCTCAAGAACCCGGGGATCCACCGGACCGGTATTCGCATAGTCAAAATACACCTTTTTCATTCACCCTTCACCTGAAAAACCTCAATCTGTCTTCTTTTTTGGGGAAACGTCTTTGACATACCCCCTTAGGTATCTTATCAAAAACGCAGCAAAATTCAAGACAATGGGGCCTACAGCCCTTTCCCCGTTTATCTGGTTTTTCTCGAATCTCCTGCTTGCTCTATATTCCACTCTACGCTTAACCTTGGCTTGCCTTCGCTCCTATTCACTATATTATGCCTAATTTTCAGGCGAGTCAAGGTTACATCTTCTTCCGCGGCCATGAGAGGCGGGAAGAGAATCCCGTGAGAAGCAGTCGAGTTTCTGTACGAGGGAAAGGAATCGTCCGGTTCTATCTTAAGAACTCCGCTCTAAATCGAGGGTCACCAGGGACCCTCATCTGACAAGATTTTCTCTTCACAAAAAACGAACGAGAGCTAGCGGATCTCGAACTGGATATTGGTGTGACTTATGTTGAACTTCTTCTCCACCAACTTGTTTATTTTCCCCAGAATCTCACGACTCCTACTGACGGGAATATCATCAACTATGATATGCGCTGTCATAGCGTACATATGAGAAGTAATTACCCAGACGTGAACATCGTGCACGGCGTTAACACCACCAACCTCTCTCTTGATCACGTCCGCCATCTCGTCAATATCGATATCCCTAGGGGTTGCCTCCAGGAGGATGTTGGTTGACTCTGCCAGGAGCCTCGTTGCCCATATCAAAATTAACACACAGATGAGGATACTTACAATGGGGTCAACAATGAAATTGCCGGTATAGTAAATAATCAAACCTCCCAGAACCACCGCACCAGAAGAAACCGTATCTCCCATAAGATGAAGAAAAGCGCTTCTTACGTTGATATCTCCCCTTCCCACGCCAGAAAGAAGGAAGATGCCCGCCCCATTGGCTGCCAAACCCAGAATAGCCACCAGAAGCATTTCCCGCTCAGCCACAGGCTGAGGAGAGATAACCCTGAAGATGGCCTTGTAGAAAATAAGGCCAGTGATGAACAGGAGTACTATACCGTTGACAAAGGCCACCAGCACCTCTGCCCGATGAAAACCATAGGTTTTCTCCTTGGTAACGGGCCTTGTGGCTAGAACAATGGCAAAAAGACTCATCCCCAGGGCAAAAAGATGAGTGAGCATGTGTCCGGCATCACTGAGAAGAGCAAGACTATTGGTGAGAAATCCTCCCACCACTTCTATTCCCATTACTATCGCCGTAATAAGAATAACGAGCTTTAGTCTTGTTCTTTTGAGTTTTCTGCCTAGATCGTCTGACCCAGCATTCTTTTCAAGGTCACTGCCAGAATAGATTGGATCCTTATGCACGTCGGATGGTCTCCTTGTTAATGAGGATGTCGGTTCTCCCCTTTATGTTAGTGATCCTTGGGGAAAGGATCATATCCTCACCGTATGGCTCAATACACATACACCATAATGAGAATCTAGAAGGACAGCCACCGATTGAGCCCTAAAGACAAGAGAGCAAAATTGTTGGTAGCTAACAAAACTCCCACTGCTATCAACAGGCCGCCACTAATAAGGGAAACCAGCCTCAGGTGTTTTCTCAGTTTTGCATAATACTCTAGGAAAATCTGAAGAGCCAAGGATGATAAGAAGAAAGGTATGGCCAGACCCAGCGAATAGACGGACAGAAGACCAATCCCCAGAAATATAGAATCCTGACTGGCGGCATAGAAGAGAATAGCCCCTAGTATGGGACCTATGCAGGGGCTCCAACCGGCGGCAAAAACAATTCCTGCCAAAAAGGAGCCTAGATAACCAAGAGGCCTTCTACCCAGATGGATTCTTTTCTCCCTTTGAAGAAGACTCAAATTAAGCACTCCCGTTAGGTGCAAACCGAAAATAATGATAAAAATTCCCCCTATTCTTGTTACCCATATCTGGTACCTGAAAAGGATGTTTCCTACTAAAGAAGCCGAGGTTCCCAGAAGAACAAAGACCAGCGAGAAGCCAAAGATAAAGATGAGGGAATTGATAATGATCATCTTTCTCATCGCGGAATCCTTCCCCTTTTGGATGAGTTCCTCTAAGGAGACGCCCGTGACAAATGAAAGATACGAAGGAAGCAGAGGAAGCACGCAGGGAGAAAGAAAAGAGAGAAAACCGGCTGCCAAGGCAATAACAAATGGGACATTTGCCATCTTCTTACCTCACAAAATTTGTTCCTGGATCTCATGACAAAAAAGGCTACCTTCTCAGGTAGCCCCTGTCAGGATCCACCGTCCACCCGGTCCCGATCCCCTTTCCGTTTACGTCCTCTGCTTTTGGCTTCATTCTGGATAAGCTAGTCTCCACACCACCATCAGCGTGGGAAGAAAACAAATGTTCCGATATGTCAGTGATCTTTCCTCCTATTCAAATGATCCAGAAGCTTTTCCAGATCGTCGGGAACTGACCTAACCGCGAGAGTAGCAACATAAATAAGGATGGAAAATTGCCAACAGTCGTCTGGGCCCACCATTAATCCAGAATGGACATCTTCCCTTCTTTCCATCTCCTCGGAAAAATGGTCCGTAGCTTTCTCCAGACATCCTTCGAATACATCAACGGCGTGAGTCTCATTACAGTACTTCAAAGAGGGAAAAGAAATTCCCCTCATAAGAAGAAACCGTCTAATCTTATCGCTGTCCACCTCATAGTCTTCTTCGAAATCAAATCCTTCAAATTGGGGTAGAAAACGAGAGGGAAGAACGATCAGGGGCCTGTGAACCATCACTTTGCCTTTCCTCACCGCTGTATCTCCAAGATTAACGGAGGAGGAAGCCAAGGATACGTAGGGCAGCTCGGTACCTTCAAAAGCCAGGAGGTTCCGCATGCGGGACCTCAAGATTCTAGTCTCCTCAATCGCCCTATTCCATTTTCCCATGATATCCATTTCGCACCTCAAGATGATAACCATAAAACCAGCAAAGAAGCTTCCCTGGCCGGCATGGCTTATATATTTTCACATTTATTATATCCTGTCGACAGGCATTGTCAAGATGTCCGCTCCTTCCCCCCCGCCCGATATCTTTTCGAACAAGGGCGGCATGAAAATAGCAAAGTGAAAAGATAACTTGAGGCAAGCAGAAAGAGCCTATGCCCTGATTTCAGACCGCTGAAG
>SDBS01001342.1_pt1 | contig 24971 bp, 21 predicted proteins | sample 2277091 | NCBI WGS metagenome assembly SDBS01 (sample SAMN10404972, study PRJNA504765) | marine sediment metagenome | isolation source: marine sediment core GS10_PC15, 163 cmbsf | place: Arctic Ocean: Southern Knipovich Ridge | collected 2010
CAAATCAAAAGATAATATCATAACCCCCAACACTCCATGTCATCCGGTAGATACTTATGAAAAAACAAAATATCAAATTGAAAAAACACTATCCTCACTGATTTTAAATCGCTGTGAACTTGCAATTTTACGCCCTAGCGTTATTTTTGGTGAAGGCAGTAAGAATCTCATTAAACTGATTGAAGATATCAAACGTTCGGGTTCACTCATAAACCGATTACGATTATCGATATATAGAAAACGAAAATTAAACTTAGTTCCCGTTCAAAATGTTGCTGCAGCTATTGTTTTTTTAATTAACTCAACCAAAAAATTTCAAAATGAAATTTATATCATTTCTGATGATGAATTCGAGGAAAATAATTATCAAGATGTTATTAATGTTGCGACCAAAACTTTAAAATTACCTGCTATTTCACCTTTTTTTATACCGCTTCAACACCAAATGCTAAAGCTTCTCTTAACTTTAAAACATCGCTCAAACACAAATCCAAAACGAATATATGATTGTTCAAAGCTGCTTAAAGAAGGCTTTAAAAAAACCATTACTTTCAAACAAGGATTACATCAATTTTTTAAGAATCAATATCAGCACAAAATCAATTTACTTTGTGTCAATATGAGCTTGGATCCTATCGCCGGTGGAGGAACCGCTGAACGAACTTTTCAAATGTGTCGCGCACTGACTAAAAAAAATATTAATTGTTCGGTTTTAACATTAGATCTCGGCTTATCTGACGAAAGAAAGCAGCAATTATTGGGCGTTAAAATTTATGCCCTCCCATGCCTTTCAAAACGTTTTTACTTACCTAAACTCTCCCTTCGTCAAATAAAAACAGCCGTAAGAAATGCCGATATTATACATCTTATGAACCACTGGACACTTTTAAATGCCATTGTTTACTATTACGCACGCCGCTACAAAAAGCCTTATTTCTTTTGCCCTGCTGGCGCATTACGAATCATGGGCCAATCGAAATGGCTAAAATGGCTCTACAATTTTCTTATAGGAAAAAAAATTGTCAACAATGCGCAAGCTGTCATTGCAGTTGCACAAAGTGACTTACAACACTTTAAAAATTTAGGCATCAACGAATCTAAAATAAAAATTATTCCTAATGGCATTTCTCCGGAAGATTATCAAATCACGACAAGTGAGAACCTAAATATTCCAACGCCCTTCATTTTGTTTCTTGGACGCCTTAACCATATCAAAGGACCAGACCTTCTGTTAGAAGCATTCGGCAAAGCAGCTAACACATTAAAAAAATATCATCTTGTTTTTGCGGGGCCTGATGATGGAATGCAAACAACGCTCCAAGCAAAAATAACAAGTTTGAGTTTATCTCATCGTGTTCATTTTCTAGGATACATCGGCGGCAAAGAAAAAGCTCATCTATTACACCGCGCCACAATACTTGCAATTCCATCTCGAAGTGAAGCAATGTCCATTGTTGTTCTAGAAGCCGCTATGACAAAAACACCTTTTTTAGCCTCAAATCAATGCGGCCTCAATGAAATTGCAAAATGTGGTGGCGGCATAATTGTTGAGCCAACCGTTGATGACATTAACAAAGGATTGATTGCTATTCTTTCAGAAAAATATAACCTGCAAGAGATGGGACAAAAACTATATGAGCATGTTGATAATACGTATACATGGGATATTATTACAGAATCATATCTTAAACTTTTAAAAAAAGTATAGGCTTAAATTACACAAGCTCCCCATGATCAAGCTTGAAAGTAACATCGCAATTTTCAATGGTTGACATTCTATGCGCAATAACAATTAATGTATAATGCCCTTTTAAATCATTAATTGAAGCAATAATTGCCTTTTCAGTTTCATCATCCAAGGCCGACGTTGCTTCATCCATCACAATAATTTGTCGATCATAATAGAGTGCGCGCGCCAATGCAATCCGTTGCCTTTGTCCACCCGATAAACGGATACCATTCTCGCCTAGCATAGTCTCTAGACCTTTTGTGGATTGATCTATCACCTCTTTTAATTGAACCAAGCGAATAACTCTTTCTAGTTTTTCTATATCAACATCTTCTGACGCTTGACCTAAAGCAACATTCGCCCTAAATGAATCATCAATAATGAATGTTTCTTGTGGTATATAAGCAATTTGATTTTGCCAATTCCTAAGCATGTCAGCAGAAAAAACAGTACAATCATCAACAAGAACATCACCCTCTACTGGCGAAAGCAATCCTAATATCACGTCAATGAGCGTTGTCTTCCCTGCGCCTGAATGCCCAATAATACCGATTGCTTCTCCTTTATTAATTGATAAGCTAACGTCTTTTAGAGCTGAAATTTGTGCATTCGGATATTTATATGAAACATTTTTTAGTTTAATTTTAGAAAATTCAAAAGTTACATCATTTACCAAACCACCAACCTTGTTGAATTTAGTAGACAATTCCACACTCCGATCGGCCTCTAATTCATTATAAAGAGCCGCCATCATTGGCCGAGAAAACCGCATCAAAGCAAAGGATTGAATAATTACTGTTGATGCCGGCAATAATCTAATGCCAGCCGCCATAAACAATGTTAAAACAGGAAGCGCCTTAACTGCACTGCCAGTATAAATCATATATACAATTAGCAACCCCACAACAAAAATCACCATACTGGATTCAAGGATATATCTTGGGATGTATTGTGCAAATGCTGAATATGTTCCTGAATCGGCAAAATCACGCGCATTCTTATAAATATCATTATAAAAACTCTTCTCAACACCAAGAATACGAATTTCCTTAAATCCTTTCATCAACTGGTTGGTATCTTTAATAATATTTTTGAATGAAATAGCCGTTATTTCGCCTGCGCGTTTTAATTTACGTTTCAACATTAAGTCAGAGAAGAACATAATCGAAAATAAAAGCGTTGCCATAACCAATAGCGAATAAGGATTTGTCACTGCCAACAAACAAATTATTGCAATAAACACAAGTGCATTTGCTACCAACCGTAATGAAGCAAGTAACGTTTTATTAGTATATTGCACTGAATAATTTTGCATTGCATTGATTAGCTCAGAGGTGTTTTTAGAAATATAAAGATGGTAAGGCAGAGATTGGTAAATTCTAACGAGCAAACATTCAATTCGCGCAAGCTGATTATAAATAAACTTGGAAATATCTTTTTGAATAATACACGCTAAAATTGCTTTTATGCAATAAATAAAAATAATAAAGATACCACTAATTAAGATAAATTTTATGTGAGACATTTTATCGATATGGACCAATAAAAAATTAGGAAAATGCTTTAATATCGGTTTTGGCGCTACAACCAAAGAAGCAAAAAGCCCAATAAGCCCTACCGAAAGCAAATCAAGTAACGCTGAAATAAAAAAAAGAGTAATCAGTATTGGCAAAGCTTTTTTTGCACGCAAATCAAGTATTCCAAAATACTGTTTAAAATAATTACGCATGATTTTTTGAAACCACCATTTGAAAGCACTTCATTATTTGCTAGTCCTTCCAATATAGTGCAGAACGCTCAATTTATCAACTAAAGTGTCATTTCAAATTTATAATTAGAATTACTTATTTTTCTTAATCATTCTAAAGAGTTATAAATTACAAATTCAAAAATGTCTTTATGATCGTTAATCCAGTCTGCCCGCTTTTCTCTGGATGAAATTGACAGCCATATACGTTATCACACCTAATCACAGCAGCAACATCCCTACCTCCAAATCTATAAGTAGCTAGAATCTGTTGGTCATTTGAAGGCTGTCCTTCATATGAATGCACAAAATACACCGCCTCGCCTTCTTGTAGCTGGTTAAGAATTGTATTTTTCCAGCTATTTCTCTCAGATAATTCACACCAACTAATATTAGGTATTTTTTGTGGTCGACCATCAAGGTCTCGTTTCGGTATAGCAACAACCTTGCCGGCGATCAGCCCAAGTCCCACATACTCTCCAAACTCTTCGCTTGAATCAAACAAGATCTGCATACCTAAACAAATACCTAAAAATGGTCTACTGGTTGAAACAAATTGTTTAATAGGGGCAATTAAGCCCTTCTCGTCGAGTGAAAGCATTGCATCTTTAAATGCCCCAACACCTGGCAGCACCAAACGTTCAGCATTTTGAATTTGTTGAGGATCACTCGTTACTATAACCTGAGCACCACAACAATCAAATGCGCGAGCAACACTTAGTAAATTTCCAACACCATAATCTACAACCGTAACTTTCATAAAAAACCTAAACTTTTCTGACTGCAATGTTATTTTCGTTTGCAAATTCTCTAATATCATTCACCGTAAAACTATCGTAATGAAACGCGTGGGCAATGGCAACAGCGTCAGCATGAGCGTCATCAACAACCTGTTTAAAATCACTTAACTTCCCAAATCCACCGCCAGCAATCACTGGAATTGTAACAGCATCAGAAACAGTTTTAATGATATCAACATCAAATCCTTTTTGCGTCCCCTCTTGATCAACAGAAGTTAACAAAATCTCACCAGCACCTAATTCTTCGCCTCTTTTTGCCCATTCGACAACACCAAAACCACTGTGCTCTCTACCGTTATCAAAATAAGCTTCCCAACCTCCAAACTCAGCACTTTTTTTTGCTTCGATGGAAAGCACCATACATTGAGAACCAAAACGAGTGGCAATCTCACTAATTAAATTTGGATCTTTAATGGCAGCAGTATTGATGGCTATTTTATCTGCGCCTGCTCTTAAGGCAGCAGCCACATCATTAATATTTCTTAAGCCGCCACCTAAAGTAATCGGCACAAAAATATCTTGTGTACTTTCTCTTACCAAGTCGAGCAAACTATTTCTTTCATATAAGCTTGCAACAATATCCATATAAATAATTTCGTCAATTCCTTGGTTATAATATTTCTTCGCAAAGTCACGAGGATTACCTAACTTGCGCAAACCTTCCAAATGAATTCCTTTAACCAAATTAGGAGATTTAACATCCAATCGAGCTATAATACGAATATTAGACATAAAGCTTACTCATCAAACACTGTGTGACGCAACTTCCATACGCCATTCTCTTTTTTCCATAAATGCGGCGAACGAAAATGATCTGCAAGCTCCATAAAAGATTCGCGGTTCATTTCAGGCTCCTTAAACATTTTATGCGCTTTTGGAAATTCTTTTTCAGAAATACAGAGGTATTTAAAAATTTCTTCAGCAAAACGCTCTGGAAATTCACCATCAAATTTTTTGACAAGCGCAACGCCTTCATCACGCGTAATTTCCTCATGACGAATCTCTTGAGAAGCATCATAAGTCGCACGCCCAATACCAAACTTCGTATAAGTTGTATAATAATGAAAATCATCAATTCGATCATCAATACTATTATACTTACTATAAGTGCCTGGCGTTCTTTCAGGTGAAGGCTTGAAACCACCATGCTCAACCGAATAATAATAAGCACCTTGCGGATGCCACTGTAAGTAGTACCCTAAATAGTGGACTTCGACATCCTTCTTCTCAAGCTGCTCGGGATTAATAGGTAAATATGGCCGAAGATCATTTTCATCCATGCCATAATCTTCAATTAACTCAGCAACTGAAACACCGCCCAAATAAATTTTTGATTTATCTGACACAGAAAAATATTTAAAATCTCGCTTGGCTTCATTGTTATCTTTAACTGGATTCCCATATTCTGCTTCATTTTCTCCATAAAAAACAAGCGGGATGTTATATAGCTCAGCCATTTTTGGTGCTAAATTTTTTTGCCCAAAAATAAATGGCTGGAATGGATGAAAAAGGTATTCAACGGCACATCTTGTTAAAAGTCTATGTACCCTACCATTTGGCGTCATTAAATTATTATCAAAACCTGCGTGAATCCAAAGCTGAAAATTTTCCCAACCCCAAGGCGTATAAATATGTGGCGACCATGTAACGGTTAAGGGGTGCATCCCATACTTATACTTCAATACATGAGCAGCATAAAAACTATCCTTCCCTCCTGAACCAGGCACTAAACAATCATACGAACCATCATGCTTACGATGCTTGTCGCATAAATCTTTTAGCTGTTTTTCTCGCTCTTCCCAGTTAATTTTTCCTTTTTTATTTTCGACTGCCTGACAAGCATCGCACACACCTTTTTTATTAAAACCTATGGTCGTCTTTTTGGTGTCAGAATTATGTAAAAACTCGACAGCTGAACTCGGACGTTGATTCGAAATCACACATTTTTTGCAAAATTTCACCTCTTGTGGCAATCCGTATTTAGCTTCTAAATTTTGAGAACTTTCAAACACTATCATCTCTCCTCTTTATTAATTGTTCTGCAATAAAAAAATCCAATTCGGTATCAATATCAATAGAACGCTCTTTTGGCATGATATACCCACAAGTTTCAACATCGAAAAAAGAATGTTTTTCTAATAACCACTCCGTTGTTACCACATAAACCGCCCCATTAAGCTCGTAACTTTTTGGTAAGTTTTGTCTAGAAGTAGGTATTTCATTCGACAAAACAGGATAAAGCTTATCATTGGCATCCTTGGTAAACATCCACAAAGGATGTTTATTTGTCGCTTGTATTGAAACACAGGTTAAGGCATTTTGCCTTTCACACAATAAAAGACAACCATCAATATCGTCAGAAATGCGTAGCGGAGATGTAGGCTGTAGTAAAACAATGTAATGATAACCTGGCATTTCCTGAGTCGCATGGATCAAAGAATCAATACTTGATGAATCATCTTGGGCCAGCTCAGCAGGCCGCTTAAAGGGCGCATCACATCCAAATTCGTGAGCAACCGATATTATTTCATCATCATCTGAAGAGACAACAACACGATCAAGATAAGTCGAATGTTTAGCAGCTTCAATCGTCCAGGCAATGAGAGGTTTGCCAGCAAAATCTCTTATGTTCTTTCGAGGCAGCTCTTTTGAACCCCCTCTTGCCAAAATAACTGCGAGCGCTTTTTTATTATTTATCATCGAAAAAGTCTCTATATTCTGAGTCAGCTCGCAAAAAATCTTCAGGACAACCAATATCCAACCAATATTCTCGTATAGGAAATGTAACTGCTTTCAGCTTACGCACAATAATTTCATAAAACAATTCCGTCATTTGATAATTCACGTTCTTAGGAATAATTTTTAATATTTCAGGATTAAGCACATATATTCCTGCATTAACTAAACATTGATGGATCGGCTTTTCATCAAGAGAAACAATCTCCACATCGCTCGTTTGAACAACACCAAAAGGTACTTGAAAATCATATTCAGTGACACACATTGTTGCATCAGCATTATGTGAACTATGAAAATCTAACAAACTTTGAAAATTTACTTTCGTTAACAAATCAGCATTCATCACTATGATTGGCTCTTCGATGTTATCTGGCAATAAACTTAACGCACCCGCAGTGCCTAGTTTTTTATCTTCTTTTAAATAATCGATTTGAATATTAAAAGAATCTCCATTTCCAAAGTGACTCTCTATCATTTGGGCTTTATAATTAAGCGAGATATAAAATTTATAAAACCCAGATTGTTCAAAGCTTTCAATGATAGTTTGCAAAATCGGTTTATTCCCTAATTTTAGCAAAGGTTTTGGGCAATGCGTTGTTAACTCGCCTAAACGCTGACCTAATCCTCCCGCCATCAATACAACATAATTATCATGCTTTTCTTTTTTTAACAACACATCTAGAATTTTTAAATCAACAACACAACCATTATCATTAATAACAGGTAATTGTCGCAAGGTTAACTCTTTCATTTTTGAAATAATGAATTGATCCGAATCATTTAACGAGACAGATGCTGGACGAGCGTTCATAATATTTTTTGCTGGTGTATCAAAACTTAAACGCTTAATTAATGCCCGACGTACATCGCCATCGGTAATAGCACCTAATAAATATCCACTATTATCCACAACCAATGCGATTTTCACATGAGAACGATCAATCACCTCAATAACCTTACACATCGGCAATTCTGGCTCAATAAGCACATTTTCATAATGTTTCATATTCACTTCTTCTTTGCAGGAATACCGATAATTTTTGAATAATCAGTAAAATCATTAATAACAACCGCGCCAGCAGCCACTAAACAATTCGCCCCAATCGAAACGTTTTGAATAATAACAGAACCAACACCAACGTGCGAGCAATCACCAATCGAAACATGGCCAGAACAAATAACCCCTGGCGCCAAATGGACATGGCCGCCAATCTGACAATCATGATCAATTGATGTACCAGCATTGAGAATAACATTATCACCTACCACACATCCAGGCTGCACAATAGCACCAGCCATAAGTTGCACACCCTCGCCAAACTTAGCATCTTTTGATACAATCGCACTTGGGTGAACCACTGAAAAAAAGAAATATCCTTGCTCTTTAAATTTTATAAATACTTTCTCGCGATTTATTGGCGATTCAACAGAACCAACAGCATTAATTAAATAAACGCTGTCCGGAAAATATTGCTCTATTATTCCCTCCACACCCAACACAAGCTCACCTAAAACTAACTGGCCAACACGAGCTGGATCTATATCAAGCATTCCTAAAATTTCAACATCATGCAATTGCTGTAAACAATCAATTAACACTTTTGCATGGCCACCAGAACCTAATAATAAAACTTTAGTCTTCATAATAATTTTATCTTCTCATCTACCTTATAGTCACATTGTGCCTTCTTTCCAAGCATCTGCCAATATTCTGTGGCTGAAACACCACCACCTGAACGCTTAATACCTAAATTTTCCTCAGTAAAAGCCTCGCCTAATTTAATATTAACCAAGGCAACAAGAAATTTTCGAACAATCTCTTTGTTTTTTAACTCACCTTTGGAAGGGATCTTTTGACCATCACCAAGCGATTTTTCAACTTGCCTAATCGATTTAACCAAACTAGAAAGCTCTGAAGGCTCAATTGATGCTTGATGATCTGGACCAGGTAAATTCTTATCAAGAGTAAAATGCTTCTCAATTATTTCCGCACCACGCGCAACAGCAGCGATAGGAATTGCAATACCCTGTGTATGATCGGAGAAACCAACTTGAAGATTAAAAGTATTTCGTAACGTATCCATCGCACGAAGATTGACTTCTTCATAAGGAGCCGGATACTCTGACGTGCAATGCAACAAGGTTACGTGATCAAACAAAATTTTCCTTGCTTCATCCCTCAAAAAAACGTCACAACATTCGTCTTGTGATTGTGGTTTTTGAACAGGATTTAGATATCCATATGCCAAAACAGAAAGAGCATTTTTAACATCGTCTAAAGTCGACATGCCTGTTGAAAGTATTGCCCTTTTGCCCAACTGAGCAATTTTTAAAAGCATTGGACCGTTGGTAATTTCGCCAGAGGGAATTTTAATACAATTTAATTTTAATTTTTTGGACAACAAATCCAAGCTCTCGAGATCAAATGGTGATGACAAAAAATCAATTTGTTTTTCTCGGCAATATTGAAATAATTTTAGATGTACTTCTTCATCTAATTCATATTTCTTTAACATTTCTTGCTGGGATTCATGCGATGATGTTTGATTAATTTGATAATCCGCTTTTGGTGCAGCAAGAGTTGCGAGCTTATCCGACTTAAAGGACTGAAATTTAACAGCATCAGCGCCTGCATTAGCCGCAGCGTCAATTAACCGCATCGCCATTTCAAGCGAGCCATTATGATTAATACCGGCTTCTGCAATAATATAAACTGAACTCATCGATCAAAAAACTCTTTTTTTAAAACATCCAACGAACAACTCTTTAAAATTTCTTTTATTTTATATGACGCATCTCCTTGTCCATAAGGACAATCAATTCGAGGCAAGCGATGTTGAAACTCATCAGACAAAGCTTTGTTTACCGCATCAATAATGCTATTTTTACCCACGTCACAACAAACAACTGATGATGCTAACAATCTCCCTTGTTGTCGATCGCCAATATTAACAGTTGGCGTTCCTACAACCGGCACTTCAATTAAGCCACTTGAAGAATTACCTATAACAACATCCACATATTTTGCCGCACTTAAATATTTTTGAATACCCAATGAAGTAAAAACATTTGATCGACCAGGATTTTTCTTAACATATTCATCAATCAACTCGCCGATTAATCGACCACCAGAATCAGCGTTGGACTTCGTAAAAATAATTTTTGCCTCTGGAAATTCATCTAGCGCGCTCAACAATTCTTTGACCGCTTCTTCTGGCCCATCTATTTCCCGAGTCACCGGATGAAACGTAACTAAAAAGTTGATCTTTCCAAATTGAAAATCCAATCCTTTTTCAAACTCAGCCTTAGAAAACAATTCACTTCTAGAAATATGATCCAAACCAGGCGCGCCAAAATTAAAAACTCGCGACGGATCTTCACCCATCTGAATAACTCTTTTTTGATAAGGCTCTGTAGCAACAAAATGGTAATGTGACATTTTAGTGACAACATGTCGAATAGCATCATCCACAGCACCAACCGTTAATTCGCCACCATGAATATGCGCAATCGGAATATTTAAAAACATGGCAGCAAGAGCAGCAGAAAGAATTTCATAACGATCACCTAAAACAACCAAAATATCAGGCTTCAATCGATTCAAAGTTTCAGTAAATTGCAACAATCCTTGGCCGGTTGAGTAAGCCACAGCTTCTGGCGTATCTTCTTGTGATAAAATATCAACTTTTGCAGCTATGTGAAAACCATCTTTTTCAATTTCTTTATATGTCGAACCAAAATCAGCAGACAAATGCATGCCAGTGACAATTAACATCAACTCAAGATCATTATCTTCATTAATTTCATGCAGCAACCAATAGAGCAACCCATATTCTGCCCTCGATCCTGTGACTACCGCAATTTTGCGTTTATTCATAACTCATCACCTAAAAAAGCGCTACTAGGAATATTAATTAACCGAGCAGCTAAATCTTCAGCAATCGACAAATTCATTCGAGGACAATTGTGATACATCGGCAAAGTATGCATTAAATTCCAAACTGGCCGTACACCAATTTTATTGTCATTTAATAATTCAAGTAATTTATCTCGTTCTGAAGTAAATTCTTTATCTAGCATAATTGTATTCAGCCAGTAATTACTTTTTGCATAGCCTTGCTCTCGAATAAACGTAACACCATCAACCCCTCGAAATGCTTGCGAATAGTTTTCAGCAAGCTTTCGCTTTGCATCAAGAAGATGAGGCAGCTGCTCTAATTGCGCACACCCCAATGCGGCATTAATATTTGGAAGACGATAATTATATCCAACTTGGTCATGCTCATAATAAAAAGCATGCCGCAACCTTGCAGTAGTTGTCAAATGCTTTGCTTGTTTCGAAATCGCCTCATCATCAGTTAAAATTGCACCACCACCACCCGTTGTTATAATTTTATTACCATTAAAACTTAAAATACCTGCAATACCGCGATGACCTACATGTTCACCTTTATAATAGGATCCCAGTGCCTCTGCCGCATCTTCGACAAGCTTTATATGATAACGTTCACAAATTTCGACAATTGGATCTAAGTCAACCGGATGACCAAACACATGCACAACACACAATGCACGAATAGTTTTTCCAGTCAGCTGATTAATACAAACATTATTTTGAACCTCAGCAACTTCTTTTAAATAATCTGACAATTTTGCAGGATTGACACCAAAACATATACCATCTGAATCAACAAAATGCGGTGTTGCATTGCAATATGAAATGGCATTAGAGGTCGCCACAAAAGTTAATGTTGGAACAAGCACTTCATCATTCGGCTCTACACCTGCAAGTTTAAAAGCAATATGTAAGGCTGATGTGCCATTTGAAGTTGCAACAGCATATTTTGCACCCGTAAATTGCGCAAGCTCCAATTCAAATTGATCGACAAATTTTCCAACCGAAGAAACATAACTTGTCTCTAAACATTCTTTTAAATATTGCAATTCATTTCCCTTAAATTCAGGTTCATGAAGTGCGACAGGAAATCTGGCATTTAACAACATTTGTCTTAGCAAAGATATGATTTCTATTGGATTAAATTTTTTCATCAAATATTATATTGACCTGTTTTGTAATGTTTTAAATTTTCAGGATTTTCAAACCATTCGATGGTTTTTAACAAACCTTTTTCTAAGCCGTGTTCTCCAGAAAATTCTGGCGACCAATTTAACAGCACCTTGGCTTTTTCATTTGATGCTTGCAATTCCCAGACTTCACTTTTAGCTGGTCTCAAGCGTTGCTTCTCTTCAATAAATTCAACTTTTCTGTTCATCAGCTTTGCAATTAATTTAGCTGTATCTCCGATCGAAATTTTATATCCACTGCCAAAATTAATCACTTCACCAATATATTTATCTGACTCCGCCGCCGCAATAAAGCCACTTACAATATCATGCACATAATTAAAATCTCGAATTGGATTAAGTGCGCCAAGTTTAATTGTTGTTAAACCAGATGCAATTTGGCTTATAATCGTTGGAATGACAGCTCGTGCAGATTGCCTTGGACCAAAAGTATTAAAAGGTCTGACAATACTTACCGGCGTATCAAAGGAATTATAGAAAGACATCGCAATTTGGTCTGCCCCTATTTTTGAAGCCGAATAAGGTGATTGTCCTTGAAGCGGATGTTCTTCAGTAATCGGTGTAAATTGGGCCGTACCATAAACTTCACTAGTCGATGTATGAATAACTTTTTTAATACTAAGTTCACGTGCAGCCTGTACGATATTTAATGTGCCCTTTACATTCGTATCGACATAAGTATCCGGAGAATGATAAGAATATGGAATTGCAATCAATGCAGCTAAATGTAACACCATATCACAAGCTTGCATTGCGGTTTTCACACCATGAGGATCTCGTATATCACCACTAAAAACATCAATGTTTTGTTTAATCTCATCAGGCAATGTATCTAACCATCCCCAGCTATTGAAAGAATTATACAGAACGAACGCCCTGACATCACATCCGCGAGTAATCAGCGTCTCAACTAAATGCGAACCAATAAATCCATCTGCGCCTGTAACCAATATACGTTTTTGTTTCAACTCCACTTTCATTTCCACCTATTAAACACATCATCACTGACGTTTATTTAGCATTTTCTTCCCAATTTTTTGGCAAAATAGGATCTGTTGGGAATTCTTCGACACCTTGATTCTCAAGCAGCCAACGTTTAAAATAATGCAATATTTTCTCATCTTGAAAAACCTTAGTTAAAGATTTTTTCCAATCCACAGGATTATCAGAAAGCTCATACCCAAACCTTGCCAATAAGTCACGCCCAACAATCTCTTCACAAAAAGACGTGTCGTCAATTGACAAATTATTTTTCCAACGATAGATAGATGCATCTTTATCGAAAGTAGCCTCAGACTCACCTTCTGGCAAAAAAGCTGAATTGTGCTGCCATTTTTCTCCATGAGCATCCAACCAATTTTCATGTGATAAAAGATCATGATCAACTGATAAATTTAGAAAACAAAATAATTGCTTTAAGGTATTTTCAGGTGACATCATCAAGTCTTCATACTTAATAAAACAATATCGATCTGCTGGAAACATCTCATGATATTCTGAAGCCTTTTGCATTGAATCGAGACAATTAAATATCGCCCCTAAATAGGCCGGTTCTTTTACATAAGTATATTTTTTAAAGGATGCCAAAACTGATCGAGGATCTCTAATGACGTGAATCACTTTCCCATCAGGAAACATATCTAAAAAGCCTGGGATCTTTGTCCAAACAAGCTGCGTTTTTTCCGCCCATCGCGTTTTGCTATCAAAAAGAAAAAGATCTGTCATCAAAAGATCGTAAAGAAAAGCATATGTGACTTTCTCTGATTTATCACAACAATCAAGTATTTTTTCAACCTGAAGCTTTCGGCCCCATCTTTCCTGAATTCGCTTTGCAGCATCAAAAACAAGCCTGGAATAATTAATTTTATTTTCGATAGGATTGTATTGGTCATAACAGAAACGAAGGAAGTTAGTAACATACATTGTCGTTATCAAATCAGGTTGATTGTTAAGTAACAAAGTAAGATACTCTGTTCCAGAACGATAACAACCTGTAATCAGGATTTGTTGCGTAGAAGTTTGTGTCATTTATTTATTTCTCGTTCCAATAATTTTTCTCTATTTTTCCGCTACTCACATCGAGCACAGAGACAGAAGAGATGCCGTAAGCATTATTTGCAGCAACGCCAACTTTTTCAATAGCTTTGATTGGAAAAGTCTCACCATCAAAAACATAGGACCACTCATGTTGTGGAACCTGAAAATCAAAATTGTCATGATAATAATCGCCAGTAACCGTTTTAAAAGCAAGAAAGGGTTGAGGCCCAAAAATAGGCGTTTCAGTATGAACTGTTAACCTATGCGCTCCATCACACACTTCTTCCAAGTTTAAACGCAATTCACATTTTGGCTGATGAGGTAATGAGAGAGACTCGCGAAACGCTTCAACTGCAGTTGAATAACAAAATTCAACATCAGGAAAGTCTTTCATGACACTCCGAAGCAAATTTCTAACATAATCAACGTCCACACGAAAATCTCTGAAATCATGATCTGCAAAAGACAGAATAACTGGTTTCCCTTCTCTTGCCTCTTCAAATGCTTGTCGCATCTCAACTTCAGATAATAAACCCGTTCTCGTCCCAACATTGAGACAACGGGCAATCCACCTTCGACAATTACCAGGCACCTGATAATCATCATGTGAAGGATGATATGGCACCCAAGAATTTGGAGCTCTTCTCCAGTCGCCTGAACGTCCATCTGAAAAATCGAATTGCTGTCGATCTTCTTTTGAAACACTCATCGCCATACTCGCTAAATCAAAAGGGATAAATTGCTCTAAAAACCAATTACTATCTGGCCGAGTTACCTGGAATCCTGGTCGATTTGCGCTCGTAAACCAAGCTCTATCAATAATTCTTCGAGCTAAGGTTTGATATAATTTTAGCGACGATGCCAACCAGTGCGTCGCACAAAGATGTGCATGAAGCTTAAAAGGATGCGGGTGAAAATGAAAATGAAGCCCATCGAGATCGATAGATTTGTTTTCTTTTAAGATAAAACGATAATGATCAAAAATATTGTGGTATCCAATGTCGCGTCGTCTTGGATTTACGTCATAGTCAACATGATCAAGACAAAACCAATTATATTTCCATCCCTGCCCAAAACTATCTTTCAATTGGTCTCTAAATTTTGGCGACAACGCATCGCATAAAACAGGATCAACTTTGTCCCAAGTATCCAAGTAGGACAAAAGGTGCGGATCGACAACTTTTTGAACTGCAGCTTCTATTCCACCTAATTCAATCTCACCTCGCTGCAACTTTTGCAAGGTCTCAAAGCTGGGCTCAAGTTCTAAATGAAAAATATGGTGTAATCGCTCAAAAGTTGCCTCTATTGACTCATACAATGGGCCCTCTGTATCAATACAATGCACAATATGAACAACTGATGCCATCAACAGACCTCTTTTCATAACTCAGCAAAATTGCCGATAATTAATAAATTGAGCATATTATAATTGACTTACTAATTTTTTACCATAAAAAGCCAATCTCTTTCCAAACATTTTTCCCTTATTCTGACTCTAGGTAAACCAACGAAATTATAGTTGTAATCGTCTCGATATTATGAAAAAATTGCGCATAAACTTGGTATTTCAAACCTACTAACTTTATAAAAAATTAATGATTTTTTTCTATTTTAGGTAACAATTAAATGAGAGTATTGCTCGTCGCTTATGACAATGATTCTTACATCCATAACCTGCCAATTGGCTTGCTACATATTGCTGCAATCATCAAACAAAAAGGCCATGAAGTTGAGTTGTACAACCAAGATTGGCATCATTACCCTGACGCCCATTTAACACGATACTTAGATAACAACCCATTTGACATCATTTGCCTTAGTGTAATCGGCGGGTACTATCAGTATCATAAATTACTATCGCTCTCTACTGCTATTAATCAATCAAAAAAGCGCCCTTTTTTCATCATTGGAGGACACGGCCCCTCCCCTGAACCAGAATACTTTCTAAATAAAACTCAGGCAGACATGATTGTCATTGGTGAAGGAGAAAACACCATTTCTGAAGTGTTAGACCACCTTGAAAAGAAAACAGACTTCAGTGATGTTAAAGGTATTGCTTATCAAAAAAACGCAGAAACCTTTGTCACCCCAAGACGTCCATTAATTCAAAACTTAGATACAATTCCAATACCTGCTTATGAAATGTTTCCAATGGAATATTATCGATTACTTCGCATGCCTCATGCCGTTAATTCAGATTTTGTGATGCCAATGTTATCAGGCAGAGGCTGCACATTCAAATGCAACTTCTGCTACCGTTTAGATACCGGCTTCCGCGCCAGAAGCAATGAATCAATTGTGGAAGAAATTAAATTTCTAAAAGCCAATTATGGCATTACATATCTCGCCTTTATGGATGAATTATTAATGTCTTCGATACAGCGTGTTGAGAGCATATGTCATGCATTCATTGCTGCAAAACTTAATGTTAAGTGGGATTGCAATGGCCGCTTAAATTTTGCCAAACCTGCTCTTCTAAAACTCATGAAACAAGCTGGCTGTGTATTTATTAATTATGGTATAGAAGCTTTTGATGATCAGATATTAAAAAACATGAACAAGTGTTTAACAACAAAACAAATTAAAACAGGAATTGAGGCAACATTGGCTGCAAACATTAGCCCTGGTTATAACATTATTTTTGGCAATATCGGCGAAACTAAAGCAACGCTGAAAAAAGGTGTTGATTTCTTATTAAAATACGACAATGGCGCCCAATTGAGAACTATTCGGCCTGTTACACCTTACCCAGGAAGCCCCTTATATTACTATGCCATTAAAAACGGGCTGTTAAAGGATTGTAAGGATTTTTACGAAAACAAACATCTAAATTCAGACTTATTATCGATTAATTTTACAAACCTAACAGACAAAGAATTTCATAAAGCACTTTATTTTGCAAATAAAAAATTATTCAAAAAATATTTTAAAAACAAACTAAAGAGCCAACTTGATGTTGCAAAAAAACTTTATTACGATTGTGATGCCAATTTTCGTGGCTTCAGGCAAACCTAACATACTTAAGATTCAGCAATTGCTGTAATTTTATCATACCCCCATAACTTGCCATAACGCTCTGCTGTATCCGCCAATATTATTTCTCGAGGTAATTTAGACTCGAATCCTTCATTGATCCACTTTAAATAAGTTCCAATTCTTTCAGCGGCTTTACCATCTCGAAATGGATCAAATTCATTGATCATGTGAGACCAATCAGCAAATCCAAGCACAGATTTTGGATCCTCCCAATATGCCTTTGTTGCCTGCCATAAATCGTTCCAATTTTTGAATACTACTTTCCCTTCACCCAATGCGTACAATGAGCTTAGCGACCATCCTTGTCGATCCAAAAATAATGTTGGAACGCCTGCAAGCGCAGATTCAATGCCAGCAGTTCCTGAGTATAAATATCCATGGATCGCAACATCTGAAGCAAGCGCGGCTAAGGCAGGAGGGTGCGATCCATGCAATGCGCCACCTTCAATCAAGATACAACGTCCCGTCGCCTTGGCGCGTTCGAATAAGCCAGCAATTGGCCCAAGACGTCGAATAAGCGTCCGTGGAACTTTTGCTTTTAGAATCAAACCAAGCGAGGGATTTTCTAAAAGTTTTTCTAATAAAAATTGGTAATTTTCTTGCACAAGAGAATGATTTAGAAAATGCCAACGAGAATCATCAATAGAATTCTCATCAAAGTAAGAAATGATAAATTCCGCACCATTTTTTTCCAGCTGGGAGCGCAGACCTCGCGCTTGTTTTTGCAAAGGCACAAATAAGCAATCATTCAAATACCCCGTTACAACATGATATCTAATATTAGAATATTGAGAATGATTAACATCAAGATTTTTTTTAGAAAAAGCAAAGAAAAGATCAGCATTAATTCTATCAACACGCGATGAAACATCTAGAAATGATTTTTGATAGAAAGCCGCAATACCACCCAAAGATCTTAGCGCGCTAACCAACACACAACTGGGTTCTTTATAAACATCCCATGAAACATAAGTTTTGACATTGTATTGATGAAAAAGATCAATCCAATAATTATACTCAGCACAGTAATCATTAACATGGTGCTTTAGCCATAGTCGTTCAACTAAAGCTCCAGATGGCAAAATTTTTTTTGGTGACAAATATTTTGATGAGCTTTTTGGGAAATGAAAAAATGTTGGAAAACCAGCATCTGTCCTTGCCCGTGCATCTAATGCAACAGCACTTAATCCATGAGTCTCAATCATTTTCCATTTTTTTTGATCTAGTGGGTCCTGAAACAAAGAAAATGCAATTAAAATGTTTTGAGATGTAAGCTTTGCTTCTTTATAAAAAAACAAATCAGACTGAGCGTGACAATCTAGATTTAGATGACCGTAATAATCGACCATAATCATTGGCTGGCCTTTATTTTGTATCACCTGATCTGCTTTAGAAGATCGCCAACCTTGTTTTAAAATATACAACAATGCACTTTTAATATATCTTTTGAAATATGTGAAATGACAAGAAACCCAAACAAAGAAGTTGTTCCAAAAATCATTTATAGTTATAATAGGAATACTGAATTTCCAAGCATAATTGATGATCTCAGCTTGCCACGCACGCTTATACATAAAAATTATAGTTTCTTCGTGCTTGATTTGTGACTGCTTAGCCAGCTCTCTCACAATCTGAATCAACATAAGACGGCGCCAAATGGTCATATTATCAAGCATACGATATGTTACAAACTTTTTCTCCAAATACGTAAAAAATTCTTGGCCATACAAATTGGTATTCAATGACTGAAAGGCATCGGTGTTTACAATATTTTGCATCAACTCAGGAAGATCGAAATAGATGATGCGAAAATAAATTGAATCGCCAGTGTCATCATAGATGTTTGTCCATTTAAATGATAAATGCTCCAGATGGGCACCAAAAAATCTTAATAAAATCGTAGCTATTTTAATCGAAAATTTAGAGCCATCTATAAAATAAATTAATTTGACTCGCTTGGTTGCTTTACTTCTTAATAATGTCGGCAGCACATAGAATACGAGAGACAACATACTTAAATGCTCTATAAAATAAAGCACTGATTTAGAGCCGTATGATTTTTCTACCATTCTTCAAAAATCCCAAATAAAACAACAATGCATACCCATATAAAGTACAAAAAAATATAACAGCAATTCTTTAGAACTCTTTTACAATCCAGGCTTCTTTCAATTTAAGAGCCTGAATGTTGTCAATTAAACTTGTTATCAAACCAGACTGTAACAATGATTTTAATTTTTTGTTTGATAATGACATATCGAGGGGCCGAACAATTGTTTGGCCGGAATCTTTATACTTTACAGCTACAATTAGCGAATCATCTAAATGAAAAATCTTGGCAATTAATTTAGCAAAACTGTATTTTGAGATTTTCTCATCACTTGAAATATTATAAATTCCTTTGGCTTTGATAAAATATAATTGATTTAAAATATTAGCAAGATTATCGATTAATATCGGCGTAATATAAACATCTTCATAAGCATAGATTTTTTTGCCCGCTGATAAATTCTCAATAACCCAATCGCTAAAAGAAGCTTTGATACCCGCGCCATGACCAAAAAAATTAACTCGGCAGATAAGCGCTTCTGGGTTAATTAATAATACTTTTTTTTCAGCCTCATACTTGGTTTTTGCGTATTTATTTAATGGATGACATACCGAACTTTCATTGTAATACTCACTTTCTCCATCAAATAAATGATCTGTTGATATTTGAAAAAAACGAATACTTTTTTCGCTGGAAATTCTCGCTAAATTCTCAGCAATAGAAACATTTCCTGACCAAGCAAGCTTAGGAAAACGCTCACATTGGCCAACATTCGTAAAACCTGCTGCATTAATGGTTAGATCAGGTGACAACTGATTCAATAAATCATGAACATCGTCATAATGATTTAAATCAATTTTTCTAAATGAAACATTCTCAATGGCAACTTGATAAGATTTTGAGAGACAAATAACTTCATTTGCCTCCGAAGAAAAAAAGGCCGCTAAGTTTGCTCCGAGCAAACCACTACCACCTGCAATTACAACCTTCATGAAGCCCTCATATTGTCTCTCATTCAATCATAAAAAATTAAAACGCAAAATATCTTAAAATTACTTTTCATCACTCATTGGCATTTGCTGCCGCCAATCAATCAATTGCCAAACCCTTTCGTGCAGATAATAAAGCAGCAATTTTGCAATCACTTCAATCAAGCTAATTGACATTGCAAAACCCACACTACCTGTCACAAAATAACTAATTATAAAAGTAGCACTTGTTGCAAAAAAGCGCCAACTCAAAGCCTTTACGACACTTCTGAATTTTTTGTCGGTATTCATTTGAATCCTATTGTAAAAAATAAATTAATACTATATTTCTTTAGAAAACGCATCACTTATCCTCATGTAGCAACTTAGTAAGACCCTCATAAACCATCGAAACAGCATCAGATATAGCTATAGTTTCGGTCTCAATTAAAAAATCGGGCTTTGCTGGCTCTTCATAATCAGAAGAAATACCCGTAAATTCCTGTATTTTTTGTTCTTTTGCTTTTGCATATAATCCTTTCACATCACGCTCTATGCAAGCTTCAAGGGATGCTTTTACATAGATTTCAACGAAAGCATCTTTTCCAACTTTTTCACGTGCAACGTCACGCATCTTCCGATGCGGTGATATAAATGAAACTAAGGTGACGATACCTGCATCCTTAAAAAGAGCCGAAACTTCAGCTACACGCCTTATATTCTCCTCGCGATCTTGATCGCTAAAGCCAAGATCTGAATTCAAACCATATCGCACATTATCACCGTCGAGATGATACGTTTTAAAACCCTTATCAAATAATTTTTTTTCGAGCGCACATGCAAGTGTCGATTTACCGGAACCAGAAAGCCCAGTAAACCAAACTACCAACCCCTGTTGCTTCAACAACTTACAGCGATCTTGATATTTAGTATGAGACTCATGCCATGTAAGATTATTTTTCATTCCAAAAACCTAATAAACAATATTGTTTGATATCAGCAAGGAGCAGAGCGAATCTATTTTATGACTCAAATCCTTTTCCCTCTCCACATTAATATCAACTGGAATATTGGATGCTTTTTTATCGCCCATCCAGACAACAAACACGTCATCACATGATGTCGATTCTTTAATTAAGTTCACATCATTTTGTGACATTGCAATTGCAGTAACGATAACAATTTCGCCAGCGTCTAGCAAGATATTCAAAACTTCAGCAAAACGACGTAAATGCTCAGCACTTATGCACGAAGAGTGACCAACAATATCCGCATCAATGCCATGTACAACATTTCCAATCCCTAGGTAGTAGACCTTTCTTCCCTCAAGAAAGAGCCTCCTTTCAAGCTGCTTTGCAAACTTTTTTCTGCCTGAATTTTGCTTCCCCGTAACGACAATAACTGAGGGTTTTTGTCGATATTGTTCTTCGCGCTCTTCCCGAGATATTTCACTTGAAATCCAATGCAAATTTCGATGTTGAATTTGTTTTTGAACATCTGAATTTTTATCTAAAATTCCAGCTTGAATAATGCCACCGCCAGCAATATCGTAATTGTCAACAATCACAAATCGACTGGTTATAGGATTTTCTTGAGCCAAATCAAATGCAATAGGCGATGAAAGTTGAAAAACACATTCGGCAATCTCATGACGATTAACAACATTGCGATCCTTAGATACTTTTAGCGAAACAGAATCCATCACGGTGAGAATTTTCTCAACTTTCATATGTACTTTGGCAGTGCCAATTTTTATAAAATATTCTTTTTGACAATTGAATGGCTCATGCCCGAGCCAAAACACGCTGACTTGTAATTTCGACGAAACCATTGGTGGATGTTCTTTTTCATTAACGACTATTTCACCACGCTTAATATATATTTGCTGCTTCAATGTGAAACCCGTTGAATATCCTGCTGATACCCGCTCTTTCTCTTTTGTATTAAAACTCTGTATGGACTCAACCTCACTCACTTTTCCTGAGGGATAAAAAACCAAACGGTCATTAACTTGAATCTTGCCCGATTCAAGTCTGCCGACGACAACCCTTCGATCATCGCCAAATCGTGTAAATTTATAAATATCTTGAACTGGCATGCGGAATGGATGATTAACCAGACTTTCTGATTTCGCAAAAGAATCGATAATGTCTAACACCGTATTTCCAGCATACCAGGGCAATTTAACAGAAGACACAGCAACATTATCACCCTGCATACCACTTGCAGGCACAAAAAACTTCGCCTTCAAACCAAGCTGGTTTAAAAACTTTTCGTATTCGTTTTTAATTTTATTAAATTTCTCTTGTTGATAGTCGATTAAATCCATTTTATTAATGACTACGGCTATTTGTTTAATGCCCAGCATCGATAACATATAGCCATGACGCCGTGAATTTTCTTGTACGCCCTCTTTTGCATCGATAACGAGTAGCGCTGCTTCAGCATTAGCTGCACCTGTAATCATATTTTTTAGGAATTCGATGTGTCCTGGTGCATCAAGAATAATATATTTACGTTTTTTGGTTTTGAAGAAACAGCGTGCGATATCGATTGTAATACCCTGTGTCTGTTCATCTTTCAACGCATCTAGCAAAAACGCATATTCAAAAGGTTTGGAGTTATTTTCACAATATGCTTTAACTTGACTGAGTTTGCCTTCTGGCAAACTATTTGTATCCGCTAATAACCGACCAATAATCGTACTTTTACCGTGATCAACGTGACCGACTACAACAATATTCATAAATTCATCTGGCATTTCGATTTCTACTCCTGATCACATGTAGCCTTCGGTCCTTAATGATTCCAGTCCTCCACCGTCTTCTTTATCCTGCTCTCTTCCGGCGCGCTCAGCAACATTGGAGAATTTCCCCGTCTTTAGCTCTTCTATAATCTCTTCAACATTTTTTGCAGTTGACGGAACTGACTTTGTACATGGCCAACAACCAAGCGATCGATAACGAAGCCCTTTTCCTTGATCATAATACAGCGATACAGTTGATATAATTTCTCGCTCAATATACTCCCAAATATTAAGTTCAGACCAATCCAACAAGGGATGAATACGAAGATGAGTTCCTGGGGCAAAGTCCGTTTTAAATTGATTCCAAAATTCAGGCGGCTGATCTCCAATATTCCAGTCATTGTTTTGATCTCTGGGTGAAAAGTAGCGTTCTTTTGACCGACTACCTTCTTCATCTGACCTAATGCCAACAATAACGCCCGTATAAGGCTCTTTATTGGTATCACTTTCATAGTTTTGAGTGTTATGGTTAAATCGCAAACGCTCCCCCTCGCCGCTAAGAGTTTGCCTTAAGGCTTCCGTTTTTAATGAACCACAACATGTAATTCGATCAGTTTTACCATCGGGAAAAGTCTTTTTTTCCGCAATGGCTTGGGTATTCTGCCCAACAATCATATTCAAATTCCACTCAGCTACTAACTTATCTCGATACGCAATCATTTCGGGAATTTTATAAGAAGTGTCAATATGCACGAGAGGAAAAGGAACATGACCCAAAAAAGCTTTTCGAGCAAGCCATAATAATACAGTGCTATCTTTACCAATAGACCACAACATGCAAAGGTTTTTAAATTGGCTATATGCTTCACGCAAAATATAGATGCTTTTATTTTCTAACTCAGTAATTTGATCCAAAAATTCACCCTATCGTTTATGTACAATATCGCACAACTCGATGAGAACACATTTTAGCGCATTCATTCAATCAAACGAGTCCTTGTAGTGGCCTCACTAAATCTAACAACGATGCCTGTAAAAGACTATTACTTGCAACGATCCCTCTATCAAAAATTGGAGTCTTTTGATTATAGCTAAGTCTCGACCCAGAAAAATCAGTAATCACGCCGCCAGCTTCGGTTAGAATACAATCCGCTGCGCAAATATCCCACTCCATTAAAGGTGTTTTTCGCAATGAAGCATCTGCTTCTGCACCCGCAATAGCACAGTATTTTAGCGCACTACCCATCGGAATGAAATGTAAAATATCCGTATTTTTCAATAATTGGTCTAATTGGGGATTTAAATGTGAACGGCTTACTGATAAACGCGTTTCTTTCAGCGCTGAAACCGAAGAACAGACAATTTTTTTCTCAATTCCATTATGCTTCACATAAGCACCTGCACCTTGAATCGCGTAATAGAATGTATTTTCAGCAGGAATAGATATGGCTGATAATATTGACCGTTTATCTTTCACCAACGCGATATTCACTGTAAATTCATCAATTTTCGATAAAAATTCTTTGGTTCCATCAAGTGGGTCTATCATCCAAATGACAGGACTCCCTAATCTGCTTAAATCATCTCGCGACTCTTCCGTCAAGAGAGGATAAGAAAATGCGCTTGATAGCATGTCAGAAATAATTTGATTTGAAATAAGATCGGCTTTTGTCACGGGTGATTTATCTGCTTTTTTTTGGACATTCACAAGCGCTGTGGACGAATAAATCTCCATGATGGCTTTGGAGCTCACCTCGACACATTCTAAGACAACCGCCAAGATTTTATCTAAATCCATAACGTAAACCTATTAAAAATAAAGCTAAGCCAAATATCTTATCTGAATTAGATTTAATATAGAAGAAAGTTTGAAATTTATTATACGAACACTATACAATAATACTAAAAACCCAGCAATTCCCGCGCTATAAAAAAACGCCGAATAAAGTGAGTTTTAGAAGCCAAACGAATTAATTTTTCGTAAACTATGCCCATTAAAATCCACAAGGAGCAGTAATGGGTATTAAAAAGCAT
>SDBS01001343.1_pt1 | contig 24969 bp, 25 predicted proteins | sample 2277091 | NCBI WGS metagenome assembly SDBS01 (sample SAMN10404972, study PRJNA504765) | marine sediment metagenome | isolation source: marine sediment core GS10_PC15, 163 cmbsf | place: Arctic Ocean: Southern Knipovich Ridge | collected 2010
GAGGCCTGAATTTGCTGTCACAGCACCACGCTTTGCAACTGACCATCACCAGGACTCATTTGATCCCAACCCCAATCGTATAGCGACATTTAAAGGTGCAGGATCGTTGGTCATCAGCGACAGTGTTGACCGGATTGTTCAGGAAGAACTTTCTCGGCGTGGACATCAGATCGAGACTACGGAAGAACCAATTGCCTCCCCGGTCATGCTTTATATCGATCAAGGTAGCGGTACATTCTATGCTGCTGGTGATCCGAAAGCCCACCGACACGCGGCGGGGCTGGGCGGGAAATGAATGTCGAACAATCGTTTTAAGAGCGACTTGCAATTCCGCAGCATCACCGCTCCATTAAAAAATGCCTCATTCGTGACGGTAGGCAGTTCAAAACAAGATACAATTCAGGCAATGATTTAAAAAAATGGATAATAAAAACGGTTCGAGATCTGTCCACTAACGTCCACCTTAGTCCTCACGGATAGCCGATTTGGGTAACCTTGAGGTTCCACGGTAAGGTGATTTCCCACTCCTCGATTGAACCGTAGTCCACACGGTTCCCACCTCTCTGGTTCAAAAAAACAGTTTCGATATTACTCGGAATCAAACCCGGTTATTAACGGAACCAAACACCAGAGAGGAAACCTCATGGTTCACGAAATTACCCTTGGACAAGCCTGCGAAGGCTTACTTCGATCTAAGGTGGCGGCTGGCTTAAGTTCCCACACCATTGCAGATTAAAATAATACTTTCAAGAAACTCTTTCTATTCTTCGATGGTGAAATCCCATTACTAGACATCAGCAGAAAGGAGATGGTCGATTTCTTCGCCTGGCTTCAGTAAGACTACATTTCAACTCCTGATGGAGTGGCCCTACGCAGAAAGAAACCACTCTCCCCAAAATCCATCCGCAATATACACACCAACCTTTCCGCCTTCTGGGTGTGGACTATTGAGGAAGATTTCGTACAAAAGAATGTAGTTAAGGGGATTGATAAACTACCTGCCTCTCCACCGGTGATTGAGCCGTGAAAAAAAGATGATGTTGCCGCCTTATTAAAGGCATGCGACATGAGTCGTACTTGGAAAACAAGAGCTAGCATACCTAATACTCGCCCGACGGCTGATCGGGATCGAGCGATTATCCTTACCTTGCTGGATACCGGCGTGCGGGCTTCGGAGCTATGCAGTAATAGGTATAGGGATGTAAATCTGACAACTAATAGTATCCGTATCCAAGGGAAGGGAGCTGGAAAAGGACCAAAGGAACGGAGGGTATATGTTGGGAAGAACACCGCAAAGGTCCTATGGAAGAACCTTTTGCCGAGGTTAGATGATATCCAAGCGGATGCCCCCATCTTTGTAGTTGGGCAAGATGGCGGCTGGCGTCCCATAAACCGCAATGTACTAGGAAAGCTATTAAAGCGTATCGCCGAGCGAGCAGGAGTTAAAGACGTCAATCCCCATCGATTCCGCCACACATTTGCGATTGCCTATCTGCGCAACGATAGAGATATCTTCACACTCCAATCTCTGCTTGGTCATTCTGATCTCACAATAGTGAAACGGTATGCACGTGTTGCATACGTCGATTGTGAGACTGCTCATCGGAAGGCCAGCCCGGTCGATAACTGGAGGATGAAATAATTAGAACTTCATTACCAGAAATTGATGAATTGCGGAAATTGGGTGAGAGCATTGGGAATATACAGATAGGTCGAATCTGTCAATGTCAGACAAACTTAAGAGCACATAATCACCTGAGAACAATGTAGTCGCGAGGTGATCATCGTGCATTTGCTTGGGTCCGATACCGCTATTAATCGGATGCTGCTTGAAGGCTACTGCGCTAATATCAAACATTGCCAAAGTAGCTACACGCCCAGGCATGAAGAATACTACACCGGAGCTTTAAGTCTTGTAAGGACTATCGAACAGTAGATATTTCACCTCACTTTCTAACTCCACATCTGATTCATTAACTAATATAACGTGAGTTCGGGATAAGGAGCTCCAAATGGAATAAACTTGGTTTCGCGACAAACTAAGTTTATTCCATTTGGAGCTCCTCATGAATAGTTTAGTGGAATTGTTCTGCCATGTCGATGATTTTTGCCAAGTCTTTGAACCAGACTGGATCCAATTCTTGCGGCAGAGTGGCCAACTTCAGCGTCACCGGCCCCGCCGCTTGAGTTTAAGTGAGATCATGACGATCCTGATCCATTTTCACCAGTCGCATTATCGTGACTTCAAAGCCTACTACTGCCAACATGTCCACTGCTACTTGCACTCGGCTTTTCCGCAGCTGGTCAGCTATAAGCGCTTTGTCGAATACACCCCGACCACCTTAGGGCCCTTGGCTCTGTACTTGAAAACTAGTTGTCTCGGTCCTTGCACCGGGATTTCCTTCATTGATTCGACCCCGGTGCGGGTCTGTCACAACCGGCGGATCCGGCAGCACAAGGTGTTTGCCGGTTATGCTACCCGGGGCCATAGCTCCACGGGTTGGTTCTATGGCTTCAAGGTGCATCTGGTCTGCAATGAACGGGGCGAGTTGGTCAATCTGGCCCTGACTCCCGGCCAGGTCGCGATCGCCAACCGGTGCCCCAACTGGCGCAAAATCTGTTTGGAAAACTCTTTGGCGATCGGGGTTACATTTCCCAGAAGCTGTTTTTGCACTTGTTCGAGACCTTCAATGTGCAGCTGATCACCAAGCTGCGCAAGAATATGAAAAACCGCTTGCTCCCGCTGGCTGACCACCTGCTGTTGCGCAAACGAGCCATCATCGAATGTATTATCGATCAACTCAAGAATATCTCGCAGACCGAGTATTCCCGCCATCGCAGCCCGGTCAATTTCTTTGTCAATGTGCTGTGTGGGTTGATTGCCTATTGCCATCAGCCCAAGAAACCTTCGTTAAGGTTGGGTCGGCAAGCATTGTTGCCCGCCTAACCCGAACTTACGTTAATATATATCCATTTCCATACAGACTCTGTCCCAGCACTCTAAGAATGCCGTTGCCTTCTCTGTCTACTACTAACTGATGTGACCAAGAGAGTTGTTTTAGTTCACCTTGAGAGCAGCATCGCAATCTCGGTATTCTTCATCCCTGAGATTAGATTTATCTACGATCAAAGTGGGGGATCTAGATAATGCTTCTTGAGATTGGTGGGGCGTGAGAGTAGGAAAGTCGAGGCTTTGATGTTTCCTGTATTAGGTACGTAGAATGTGGATCAGGATGACGTGAGTTTTTATTTCAAATTCATACTAATATCAATGCCTCAACTCGTTCATGCTAGTTACATAAGATCCCTGTATGAATTTGAAAACCCGATCCCCAAACAAGTCTGAAAGCTTTGGTATTGCAGCACAACGTGATCCGACTGCATCCATTTTCCTCATCCACTATCCAATGGACCTTATTCAATTTTGATACCGGTGAGACAAGAGGTATCAAACGAACTTCTATGCCTAAACCCCAGTCTTCACACACGGTCGATCGAAGCGATGGAACCAGTTTCCTCACTGGCGAGGGATTGGTTATATCCAAAGTTACGAATTGACCTTTACCACCGCATAGCGATTCGGTTCCAACCCTGAATTCGTAATTGTGTGCAGTTTGTTTGCATCGATAATTATTGATTCATCCTCATATAGTGTGATTTCTTCCTTACCTGCTTTAACAGTTGCCTCACCACGCATCACATAGAATATTTCAATTCCAGCGTGCGAATGAGGTTTATGTGCGCTTTCACCTGGTGCGCGCTCGGAAATATAAAGAGAATACTTATTCTTTTCTAAATCATCATCAATGAGAAATCTGTTGAGCCCATTCTTTTTTTGTTCCGAATACGTCATATTGATTCCTCCTACTCTTCACTTAGTTTAGATAGTAAAAACAGGAACTCTAATAGCTAAGGGCCAAGATGCGTGAGCGATAATTACCAACCACTCTCCCAAATTATAACCTTTCACTACTTCACTTGATATATTCTATATTATATGCTATATATTATATAGAATATAATTGATCCGTAGCACCTCCTCAAATATCCGTTGGTTAGTTACAAGATGATGACATGTCTCTGAATATTCAACATTGAAAAGGAGCTAATTTAGATTGAACCAGAAGACTACCTTAGAAAGAGAATCAACCTCAGATTCAGTTGCCGACATAATCAGGCGAAGAATCATTTCGGGCGATTATAAGCCAAAGAAACGTCTCGTTACTGACGAGATTGCTCAAGAATTAGGGGTTAGCCAAACTCCGGTCCGTGAGGCTCTTCGTACATTGCAGGCAGAGTTTCTCCTCCAAATTCACCCATATCGAGGCGCAATCATCAATGGAGTCCTAATCGACGAACTTAAGGAGGTATATGAACTTCGCAGATATATAGAAGTTTATGCCGCCCAAAAAGCAGTAACTAAATATTCTAGTGACCATTTATTAAGGCTTGAAGATCTTCTTAAACGAATGAATGAATCTAATCATACGTATCCAAGTGGAGAATATTGGCAACTTCATCGCGAATTCCATCGTGCTCTTCTTGGACCCGCATCTGAAACAGGATGGCTTCAGAAATATATCGAGTTACTCTGGCAAAGCACGGAGCGATATCGAGCCCTGTATGCTGCCGGACTTCGCTCTTTCGATGAGGTCCATGCCGGCCATTGCATGTTATTTAAAGCTGCTAGTGAACACGATACAGAGAGATTTACAGAATTGATCGATGCTCATATCACGGCTGTCGAGAAAACTGTTATCGTTGGATATAAACTATCGATCTCAAAGGAAGAAGAGACAAATATGATAACAAAGGAGGCATAATTTGAGGAAACTTAGTCAACCATAATGAGAAAAGGCAATAGAAAGGAGAGTAAGATCATGTTTAAAATTCCACGAATGATTAGACTTGTATTGATCTTCACAGTTTTGTTTGGCTTATTGGTATCCTGTACTTCGACGGGAGCTCCTGAGACCGTTATCGTGACTCAGTTGGTTGAGGGTGAAGTTGTTGAAAAAATAATTACAACGACTCCCGTACCTCAAGAAGAGTTGATCGGGCCGATTCGTGTCACATATCCCGCGATTCCTCAGGGGGCCTATCTGGCATCTCTACTTTCATGGCCTCAGATGGCCACTCGTAACATACTCGTCGAGCCTCAATTCCTTGCCCGCACCGACCTCGCAGTACAAGCTGTGATTAATGGTGATGTGGAATTAGGGATAGCACCTACCAACCTTATTGTAGAGAGCAATCTGCGAGGGGCAGATCTCGTCATAATTATGACGACGATGAGAAATGATTGGACTGTAGCTAGCCCAGTCGAGTATGAATCATTCGCTGACTTAGAAGGAAAGCGAGTGGCTGTCCATGGCCCGGGTAGCCTTGCAGAACTCTACACGTTGATACTCGAAGAAGAATATGATGTAGATGTTGAAATTGTTACCATCCCCGGATCGGCGGTCAGAGCCCAGGCAATTCTTGCTGGTGAAGTTGAAGCTAGCCCTCTTTTCCTCACCGATCTGCTCATGTTAGACATGGAATCCCCGGGTGAGTTCCACGTATTGGTCAATCTTGCAGAGGAATTCCCAGAGAACCCGGTAAACGTCCTCTTTGCGAGGCGTGATTGGGTAGAGGAAAACTCTGAACTAGTAACTAACATCATCGCAGAAATGCTCGAAACTCATCAGCGTGTAGCTGATGATCCAGATTGGGCAATCGCGCAGGCACCTGCCTACTTGGGCGCTCTCAAACGCGAATTGGTTGAGGCTCTTGTCCCTGAGTACGTCAGACTAGGTATCTGGCCACTGGACGGTGGTCTGGATGAGACCATCGCGCAGGCGATGCTGGATTTTCTGATCACCCGAAAGGCGTTCGGAGATGACCTCGTTGTGGAAGAGCTGTTGGTAGAGGATCATTTCGATTTTAGACCGCTAAAGAGCGCTCTGGAACTGCTTGATTCTGAGTAGTAGCCTTGTGCCTTACTTGTGCCTTACATAATCAGTGCAGATTCTTGATAGGCCAAGAGCCCAAGGTTGGCTTTTTTCGAAACGCTATCCAAGGGCTCGCGGCTTATCCTGGATCATATAAATCTATGAGCTGCTTGTAGGATTTCTGATGACACAACGAAATAGTTTATATCGAATAATATCGATAGTAGCATTCCTAAGTATTTGGGAAATTGGGGGGCGGCTAGCAGATTCCGATTTTCTCTTGCCGCCTTTCTCAGGTGTGGTTGGGGAGATTGTTCGTCTAATCACTGATCCTGACTTCTGGGCGGCTATGTTTGTGACATCTCAATCCTTCATTTGGGGTTTTAGCCTGGCGATCTTGGCTGGAATTCCATTCGGGTTGATGATCGGCCTTTGGCGGTTTTTGGATCGGCTTTCTTCTGTCTATATAATTCTGATGTTGACCACACCAATTGCCCCCTTAGTCCCTCTTGTAATTATCATTCTCGGCATTGGATTGTCTGCAAGAGTCTTTCTGGTTTTCATATTTGCATTGCCCATGATCGTTATGAACACGGCGACTGGTGTTCGGGAGGTGAGTCCCTCGCTCCTAGATATGGCTCGGTCTTTCGGGGCATCGAATCTAGACCTTTTCCGACGCATTTGTCTCCCTGGTTCATTACCAGCGATGATGGCTGGAGTCAGACTTGGGGCAGCACGTGCCGTCGTAGCGATGATCGTTGGTGAATTGATTATTGTGACTGTCGGAATTGGTGCCTTAATGATGGAGGCTTCTGCTCGATTTCGAACAGCCGAACTTTTTGCGGTGACGACGATCATACTGTCGCTTGGGTACTTTGTAGTGAAAAGCATACAAATCATTGAAGGTATTCTATTCAAATGGAAGCCAACAACGTAAATCAAGGATTGTCACCGATGAATAAACCTTTGATAGAGATGGAAAACATAACCAAACGGTTTAAGGTGAGAGATGGCTCGATGTTCACAGCCCTTGACAGGGTAAGTTTGCAGGTCGGTTATGGTGAGTTCTTTTCCATCATAGGGCCAAGTGGATGCGGAAAAACAACCCTATTAAAAATCATTGACGGTCTCGTTCCCACCGATGAAGGAAGCGTGATCATCCAGGGAAAGGAAATCTCAACTCCGGGTCCTGATAGAGCAGTGGTTTTTCAAGATTTTGCTTTAATGCCTTGGGCGACTACATTAAAGAACGTTGCATTTCCATTAGAAATCAAGGGCTCTCCAGCGACCGAGGTGAGTACATTGGCGAGTAAATACATCGAGTTAGTTGGCCTGGGCGATTTTGCGGACCATTATCCCCATGAGTTATCCGGTGGTATGCAACAAAGAGTTGGATTGGCCCGAGCGCTCGTTGCTGAACCTACGATCCTGTTGATGGACGAGCCATTTGGATCCCTTGATGCCCAGACTCGTCGCGAGCTACAGAATGAGCTCTTAACAATATGGAAGGCTTCCGGACAAGGAACTGTCGTATTCGTTACACACTCTATGGACGAGGCTGTATACCTGTCTGACAAGATTGTGATTATGTCAACACGACCTGGCCGGATTCATGAGGAACTTATCATTGATTTACCTAGGCCGCGCAGTGAAGCTACTCGTAAGGACTCCAAATACGTGGAGTTGGTCGAGTATGTATGGAATGTCCTTAAGATACTTGCTCATCCAGATGAACCACCGATCAAATCTGATACACAGTAAGTAAGGTGATGTTCGGCCTAACAAGATCATTAAGACTTGGTATGGATATATGGCTCTGAAAAGTGGAGTTGCAAACATACATAAGCGATGGGTTGGGGTGGCATCGATTTTCCCAGGTCTCGTAATTTGGCAACTCGTTGGCATGACTGGTAAATATCGCTTTCTTCCCTCCCTAGACGTAATCGCTGTCGCAGGGGTTCAACTCATACAACAGCGAGGGCTCCTTTCAGAAGCCGTCCGTACACTAAGATTCTTCACTTTCGGGATTGTGTTAGCCGTACCGGCAGGCATCTTGGTCGGTGTTTTGATGGGTCGTTTTCAATCTGTCGAGTACTCGTTGGATTTTTTGATCAATACATTTATGGCCGCACCGATCTCTGCCTTGGTTCCAGTTCTGATTGTCCTATTTGGCCTTGGCCCTGAAAGCATTGTGGCAACTGTGTTTATGTTTGCGTTCTTTGTGATTGTTGTAAATGTATATACAGGTGTGCGCGAGACACCTGTAAGCTTGGTGGAGATGGCCCGCTCGTTTGGGGCGACAGAGCCTCAAATCATGCGCCGGATTGTTCTTCCGTATAGCATTCCGCTTATGTTGACTGGGATTCGAATGGGATTGGCTAGGGGTGTAAACGGAGTGATTCTGGGTGAGATGCTGATTGCAGTTGTAGGGGTTGGAGGAATGCTTATGTTTTATGGGGGTGCTTTCAGGATACCTGAACTGTGGGCAATGGTAATTCTTGTTGTTACCTTCTCCCTAATTCTTAATGGTGTGATGAGCTATATTGAAAGACGGACCGCTCCTTGGAAACAGTAGGGAGTGGATAGACAAAAATGCTAGCGAAACTAATTTAGAAAGGAGAGGCATCATGAACAACAAGTCTATTGCTGTACTTGGGGGAGGAGCGTGCGGTCATTCGGTTTCTGCTTTTCTCGCCCGCGGCGGGTATGATGTGAGGCTTTGTGAGTTACCTGATTTTAAACACAATATTGAGCCCCTACTGAATGATCCCGTCGTTCATCTGGAAGGTGCGGAAGGTGAAGGTGATTTCCGCTTGTCCTTAGCCACTTTGGATATGGGAGAGGCGGTTAAAGGATGCAAATGGATCCTTCTCGTCGCACCAGCTTATGGACACAAAGCCTTTACTGAGGCACTTGTTCCTCACCTAGAGGACGGGCAGATTGTTGTCATTAATCCTGGGCCCACTCTTGGTTCTCTCGCATTTCGCCATCAGCTCCAAGAACTAGGGTCGAAAGCAAAAATTACTTTAGCGGAAACTTCCTGGGTTACTCTAAATGGGAAATTATTACAACCAGGCAGTGTCACTGTTGGAATGCATGTGCCGTTATCCTGGTTTGCGGCATTGCCTGCGAGTGATACCGAAAAAATTAGTAGTGAATTCTCCGAAATGTTTCCTAATGCCAAGCCGGCACCAACAATTCTCCATACCTCCCTAGAAAGCTTCAATATCATGGCGCATGCTGCTCCAATGGTGTTAAACGCGGGACGGGTCGAATATGCCGAAGGTGATTATCGCCACTACGCCGAGGGCATCTCATTCTCGGTAGGAAGGGTTATCGATGACCACGATTTAGAACGACAGAGTCTATGCGAAGCACTGGGGATCGAGACCAAGCGACACGCGGACGTGGTTGCCGAGATCTGGCCAATTGAGGGAGTTGAGAAGCCAAGCAGTAGTTTTGATGCCTATCAGACCCCTGGTCTTGCAAAGAGTTACGGCCCGGCTAGCCTTACGAGCAGATATCTCACCGAAGATATTCCCTATGGCCTCGTATCATGGGTTTCAATAGGAGACGCGATTGGAGTGAATATGCCTGTATGCAAGGCTTTAGTCACTCTCGCATCTTCGCTCATGGATGAGGATTATATGCAAACAGGCCGAACGCTCTCAAATATTGGAATAACCGGTATCAAGAGTTCAAAGGACCTCCTTGAACTGGTTACGTAAATCAACTAATCAAGGAAAGGAGAATCCAAATCATGCGTTTAATAAATTTCCATAAATGCGGTGTCAATAGGCTCGGGCTTCTTATGGGGGATCAAGTATTGGATGTTAACCGCGCACTCCAAGTTAAGTATGAGCGGGAGGCTGACCCGGATGCCAGCCGAAGAGCGAATTTCGAAGCACCCGCAGAGATGCAAGCATTCATCGCCAGTGGAGAGAAGAGTCTACAGGCTGCAATTGAAATGAGGGATTGGGTCGAGTCATTTGGAAAGAATCATGATCAGGAAGAACTCACGAAATTGTGCGTGATTTTGTCAACTGATGCAATAGACATCGCCCCACCACTCACACATCCGGGGAAGATAATTTGCATCGGGTTGAATTACAAGGATCATGCTATTGAAGGTGGGGATCCGATACCCGATTATCCGATTTATTTTCCAAAGTACTCGAATTGTATTATTGGACCTGGTGATAACATTGTTATCCCCAAAGTGACCGATATGGTTGACTACGAGGTGGAAATGGCCTTTATCATCGGAAAACCAGGTCGTCACATCGATAAAACGAAAGCAATGGAGTATGTGTTTGGATATACCATCGCCAACGATGTTAGTGGCAGGGAATATCAGAGACGATCATCACAGTGGCTGGCGGGAAAGGCGTTTGACACATTTTTACCCATGGGTCCACACATAGTGACAAGCGATGAGCTCACGGATCCGTACAATCTAAGCATTTCTTGCAAGGTGAATGATGAAGTCCGTCAGAATTCATCGACAGCGCAAATGATCTTTACAATTCCAGATATCATTCAAGATCTCTCTGCGATCATGACTCTGGAACCAGGCGACATCATTATCACAGGTACTCCTCCGGGGGTTGGTAGTGCACATAAACCACCTAAGTGGTTGCGTCCTGGAGACGTGGTTACACTCGAGATAGAGGGAATAGGAGTTATGCAGAATCCAGTAATTGCTGAGTAGCCTGCAATTCAAACGAACATCTTGCTTAGTGAGGTATCACCTTGAGAGACAACGACTTTAAAATTGGCTTGATGCTCTCCAACCGAAGTCCTGTAATGGGCTATGGCAGTGCATCCCAACTTCTTTCTTTTGGGATGGCAGCGGAACAATCTGGGGTTGTAGATCACCTTTGGGTTGGGGACAGCTTGCTTGCGAAGCCCAGGCTTGAGGCATTATCCATGCTTGCGGCTTTATCCACATGCACAAGCAAAATCCATTTGGGCACTGCCGCGTTAGCCTCATTACCATTACGCAACCCGATTCTTCTTGCCCTTCAATTGGCGACCATTGATCAAATAAGTAAGGGAAGATTGATTTTGGGTACCTCTATCGGAGGCGCTCAACTCACTCGTGGTGCATTTAATAACGAGTTCACGAATTTTGGTGTTGATCCGCGGAAAAGAGCAGGTCGCTTAGAGGAGGCTATAACCCTACTTCGGATGCTTTGGTCGGGGAAGGAAATCACATTCCATGGAGAACATTGGAATTACGAACAAGTAGTTTTAGGAGTGCGACCTCACCAGCAAGACCCTCCTATATGGCTAGTGAGTAGCCCTTTTGAAACAGGCAAGCCACTTCTGATAGAGCGAGGTTTACGACGAGTCGCAAGGTTAGCAGACGGCTGGATGGCAAGCAGATTGACACCAGCTCAATTTCAACAAGGTTCTGATATGATTGACAAGTATGCGCTCGATTACGATCGCAACCCGTTAACTATCCAGAGATGTTTCGTTGGCCATATGCTTATCCATCCAAATATTAATGTTGCCTTCAAGGAATCTAGAGATTGGTTAAATGCTTACTACATATCAAAATTACCGGATGATACTGTCAAGCTTTGGACTGGAATGGGAACAGCTGAGCAGTGCGCTGAATGGCTGATCAAATTCAAAGAGGCAGGAGCCCAACACGCACTTATTCGATTTGCCTCTTTCGACTGGGAGGGGCAACTCGCGATGTTTTTAGATGAAGTGATTCCGCTGATCAAAACCCACATTTAGAGATTGGGGTAGGCCATGAATAACCTAACTTCCCGTGATTGCCATTCCTCCATAGAGATCTACAGGGATCAGTATGGGATCCCACATATATTTGCGGATAACACATTTGATGTTTTTTTTGGTCAAGGTCTAATTCATGCAGTTGATCGCCCAGTGCAAATTCAGAGGGATTGGGAAAAGATTCATGGAACCGGTTTTGGCTTTAAAACTCATTCTCAGGATCGAAAACAGAAAGATTTCCCTTGGTGGCGACTTGGTCTAATCGAAGTAGCAACACGGGAATTTCATCGTCTTAACCCGCACACACAACTTGTTCTTGAATCCTTTGCTGCAGGGATAAACTTAGGCTTAAGGCATATTGGGTTGGGGAGAAATCACTCAAAAGCCGAGTTTCAATGGGAACCATGGGATGCAATTGCATTCTTTAAAATGCGGCATCTTGACCAGGGGGCCTTGCCGCGAAAGTTGCTGCGTACAAACTTGATCGCAACAGGCAATTCCTCATTGATTGAATACCTATATTCAATCAAAAATTCAGTACCGATCTTAAAAGAGTATGGCGCATACAATCTCCAGTTTGACGCTTCGACCTTTATTGATACCGAAGAATTTATTCCGGAGATCTTGCCAAACGACCTTACTTTCTCTACCCCTAGGGGGGAGAATAGCAATAGTTGGGGAGTAAATAAGAATAAATCGAGGACGGGGTTGCCAATATTGGCGGGGGATTCCCACAGGCAAATCGAAGTCCCTAATGTTTATTATCAGGTTCACTTGATCTGTCCCGAATTCAACGCGCTGGGATTCTCGTTCCCGGGTGTCCCGGGTGTCCCACATTTTGGCCATAATGACCATGTTGCGTGGTCAATTACATATGGATGCGGTGACAATCAGGATGTGTACCTTGAACGATTGGACAAGGAAAATAGTTCCTACCTGAGAAATGGAGAATGGCACAATCTCCATTTTGCAAACCATGAAATCGTGAATTCAAAGACACTAGACGCATCTTTGGAAGAAGGCGGTTCGATTTGGAGCCAAAATGGACCAATAATTTGGGAGGATCAAGACTTTGACTTCGGCATTTCACTTAAGTGGACCGCTCTTGAAGAAGATAGAACGTTTGACGCCATTTATTCTATGCTCTTTGCAAAGAGTTGTGATGATTTTTGTCTCAGTATGCGAAGCTGGGTTGATCCAATCAATAGCCTAATCGTAGGCGATCGTCAGGGCAATATGGCTTTCCGGCTTCGAGGTCGTGTCCCAATCCGCAGTATCCAGAACCACTGGATGATAGTTCCAGGTTGGGATACCGGATTTCGTTGGAGTGGCTTTATTCCATATGAAGAGATGCCCGCGAGCTCAACATATTCAACACTGATAACAACTAACAATCCGATTGTTGGGGATTCATATCCGCATTATCTCTCAGTGGACTATAGGTCAGACCTAAGAAGCCGCCGTATTGTTGAATTGATTGAATCCTTTACATCGCTTGACCAGGAAGCCTGTAGATCAATTCTTTCAGATGTCACATCCTTGCCGGCACGGGAGTGGGCATCCATAGTTAGCGGAATTCTTACCCAAGTAGAAAAGGGGGATTTCGCAGGTACTACGAGCGTTGATGTGCCAGCATCAAAAATCCTTTCGATTATATCGACCTGGAATGGTGAGATGTCCGTCGACCTAGAGGCACCGACGCTCTACACGAACTTTATTGAAAGATTAATTCGTAGTGTTTGGCAACAGATCACAGGGGAAGAATTCCCTAATGGTTCCAAAGAGGATAATGAACCGAGTATTACCCGCCTAATAAACCAATTGCGTGGTCAGGTCGTCCGAGACTTGATCGTTCCAAATCCTCAAACCAATAAAGGTCAACTTGACGATAGATTGCTGATCGAATGCCTATTGGAAGCTTATAGCACTCTTCAAAATGACCTTAGTGACGAGCTTGGAGGAAGGTCATGGGGCAATGTTCATTTGTTACCTCCCGAATTTACCCATGCTTCATTGGCACATTTGACCACAGAAAAAGGCAGGATTCCAACGCCTGGGGACAACGACACTGTTAGGATCGGCGCTTTCGATAGTAATAAATTAACGTGTGACGTAACAGAATCTTCGGTCGCAAGGTACATATTCAATGTAGAAAACTGGGATGATTCGTACTGGATTTTACCGGGGGGAATATCAGAAAATCCTGAGAATCCACACTTCATGGATCAATTCACCTTATGGCAACAAGATGAATTAGCATTGGCGACTTTCTCTCCCAATCTGATCAGAACTCATTGCCAGCTTTCAATGAAGATTAACCCCCGATGATTCGCGCAAAGTACCCATCTACTGTATCTGGGATGGAGATAATAGGACATCGCAATTTGATTGGCGTTTTATCGATATGAACATCACACTGCTCAACAATTACGATATTGTCATTTGTGGGGTTGCAGTTTTCTTAGGAACAGCAGTACAAGCGGGCATCGGCATCGGTTTAGGGCAAGTGGCAGTACCCATCATCGCGTTGGTTCGCCCAGAGTTGCTTCCAGCGACACTTCTGATGCTCGCATGTCCACTCACATTCACCATGGCGATACTTGAACGAAGTGCGATTGATAAGAGGGGCTTTTCATGGATGTTCGTAGGTCGAATGGTGGGGTCTCTAATTGGAGGTTGGCTAGTGACAATTGCGAACGATCAAAGTATTCAGGCACTTAGTGGTGGCTTGATCTTAGGGGCAGTGTTCTTAAGTATTCAGCGTGGTTTTTTGCCCATTCGGGTTGAGAGTCTCTTAAGTGTAGGTTTCATTTCTGGAATCATGGGTACTGCTGCTGTAGTAGGTGGGCCTCCGCTTGCATTGTTGTACCAGGATAGACCGGGGCCAGAATTGCGGTCAACCCTGTCACTGATGTTCGCATTTGGAACGGTATTCTCATTACTCGTTCTTTGGATTGCTGGAGAGATTCAGAGATTCCATCTAATAACCGCCCTGCTATATACACCGGTTATGGCGTTGGGATACTTATTCGGAAGGAAAATCATTAGTCGATTACAAGCTTCTACCATTAAGATTGGAGTATTGCTATTCTCGTGTTTAGGAGGGACTGCTGCTCTAGTACTCGGCATTCTTCGCTAACGTGTTTCTGAATCAAACCTAGGCCAATGAAAGGAGAAGGTTAGTTGACATGGATATTCTGATAGTAGTCCTTGACGATTTTCCGATAATCCTTAAGTCGCATTCTCAATTCCAAAGGCTTTCGGAAGTCGGGATGGTTAAAACGTTTGATACCCGACCGAGCACTATCGAGGAGGTAATCCAGCGAGCAAGTGGGTGCCACACATTGATATTGCTTAGACACCATGTGTTTTTTAATGAACAAATATTCGACCCATTATCAGCCCACCTTCGACACTTAGCTATATGGGGAACAGGGCTAGATCATGTGGATATTGATTCGGCTTCTCGTTTTGGGATAACAGTCAGTCATACCCCAGGCACCTCGACTCAATCCGTTGCCGAACACTGCATGATGTTGATTTTTGCTGCAATGCGAGATCTTCATCGTCTCGATACGAACTTGCGTGCGGGCAAATGGTCATCAGCGGAGTTAATGCAGCTATCGGGGAAGATTCTTGGCGTCATCGGTACAGGGCGGATAGGTCGTAAAGTAGTTAGCCTTGCCAAGGCTCTAGGGATGGATGTGATTGCATATGATACCCAACCAGATGAAGATATTTCCTTCAAATTGGGATTTGAATATGCAGATCTTGAACTCGTCCTAGAGCAAGCAGATGTATTGAGTCTACACGTTCCTTCAAATGAACAGACAAAGAATATGATTTCGAACAGAGAGTTATCCCTTATGAAACGCGGTGCAATCTTGATCAATGCCGCTCGAGGATCGCTTGTGGACGAATCTGCCCTCGTTGATGCTCTTAAATCTGGCCACCTGAGGGCAGCAGGTCTTGATGTATATGCACAAGAACCAATCACAGAAGACAACCCCTTGTTGAAGTTGGATAACGTTATTCTTACACCACATGTAGCAGATAAGACTCCAGAATCTGTTGATGCCGGTATGGAACTGCTTGTAAATAACGTCATCGAATTTATTCAGAAGGGGCAACCCATAATATCAGCCACAATTGATAACTAGGAGGGAATGCGAATGCCGAAATCTAATGATCCATTGAAAACCAACCGTCCAATTCGAATCCTTCAGCATGGTCTAGGGCCGATCGGCGTATCCATTGCAAAGTTGGTTGTATCACGCCCATCCTTAGAACTTGTGGGTGGTATTGATAGCGATGTATCGAAACAGGGGAAAGACTTAGGCTCGGTTCTTGGTCTTGATCAAAACCTCAATATAAAGGTGATTTCTGATTTGGAGGAATTGTCCGGAGTGGATAATGTGGATTTAGTCATAAATTCAACAACATCATCAATTATCGATGTTTGTGAACAAATCGAACCCTTTATTAATGCGGGACTGGATGTAATTAGTTCTTGTGAGGAACTCGCTTTCCTCAAGCCCCAAACGAGCGATATAGCGAATAGGCTTAACACTCTCGCAATTGAGAACAATGTAAGAGTCCTGGGAACTGGCATCAACCCTGGTTTTATGATGGATACATTTCCAGTATTTCTAACTTCGGTTTGTCAAGACGTTCGAAAAGTTGAGGTATTGAGGATCGTTGATGCGACAGAACGAAGGAGACCACTGCAGGAAAAGATTGGAGCGGGACAAACTCCCAGTCAATTTGAGCACCTAAAGGCCGAAGGCAAAGTACGGCATGTAGGTTTGATGGAATCGGTACAGGGAATTGCGCTTGCGATGGGCTGGGAAGTCCATGAATATGTTGAAACGATAGAACCGATAATCGCTGAATCTAATGCCTCGACTGATTTTCTACAAATTGCTAGGGGTGATGTAGCAGGTATCAGGCAGACTGCTCAAGGAATAAACGAAGGACAAGTGTTAATCAATCTAGAGTTACAGATGTATGTGGGGGCACCCGAAACAGTTGATATCATCAGGATAGATGGAAAACCCAGACTAGAGAATCGACTTAGTGGGGTGCATGGTGACCTATCCACAGCAGCAGTTATTGTCAACAGCATTCCTTATGTGTTGAAATCGTCAGCTGGCATGGTAACCATGTTAGATCTATGTTTGTCCCACTTCTATGTTAATGCACTTGAGGAGAATGAGTCCCTATGAAATATAGATATCTTGGTCGCACAGGTGTTAAAGTCTCGGAGCTTTGCTTGGGTGCTTTAACTTTTGGGAATGGAACTGATGAGAAAACTGCGTTCTCAATTATGGATCGTTTCGTTGAGGTGGGCGGAAATTTTATTGATACTGCAAATGTTTATAGTGAGGGAAGATCGGAGAAAATCATCGGTAAATGGCTAAAGGAGAAGCGTCGAGAGGAAATTGTCATAGGAACGAAATTCAGGTTCGCTACTAGGAAGGGGCCTAATAATGAAGGTGCATCGAGATATCATTTAATGTCGGCAGTAGAACAGAGTCTCCACCGCTTAAATATTGATACAATAGATATCTATTACATCCACTGCTGGGATCCATACACACCGATTCAAGAAACCCTTCATGCCTTGAATGACCTCGTCCAAATCGGAAAGATCCGTTACATTGGAGCATCAAATTTCGCTGCATGGCAACTAATGAAGATGCTTGGAATAGCTAAGCAGCAAGGCTTTAACTTGTTATCCTGTGTTCAACCTCAATATAATCTTATCTCCCGAACAATTGAGTATGAGGTGTTGCCAGCATGCATCCACGAGGGTCTAGCAGTCATGCCTTGGAGTCCTCTCGGTGGCGGTTTTCTAACTGGAAAATATTCAAAGGAATATCGACCTCAAGAATCACGTTTCAAATTTGATGCTAAAGGACCAAAGGAAAATGTCTGGCATAGACGTGCGACGGAGCGTAATTGGAAAATATTAGAAACTGTCAATGAGATATCACAAATGCGAAAACTGTCGCCTGTACACGTGGCAATCTCATGGGTTTTATCCAGACCTGGAGTAACTGCTCCAATTATTGGAGCAAAAAATATGGACCAATTAAATGAAAATCTTGATGCATGTAATGTCAAGCTTCATGAAAATGATTTAAATAAACTGAATAGTGTAAGTGCTCCTGATGAAGATATCTACCCCTATCGACTCATTAGGGAGATGGGTGAACGCTAGCGTCAAAGGATTACACTCAGTAGATAGCATACAAACAACCGAGCTATAACATTTTAAAATGGCTTGGTGGTTTAATGGCTAAGGAGGGAGCCAACCAGATGACATGCAGAGATATGTTTACGGTCTCGAGACGATTGGGGCATACCAAAGTAAGCACAACACTCTGGACATCTACGCCCACGCGATCCCCGGTTCGCAAGAAGAAGCTGCCGAGATCATGGATGAAATCACTGCTCTTGTGGCCCTGCCGGCTGATTTGCCTACTCGCTCAGCAGCAATTTGCTGCAAAGGATTTACAGTCGCATCCTCCCCATATCCGTCATCACCAATCCCAGCTCTATACATCGCGTCGCGCATAGTAGGGGTGGGGTTGGTTACAGTATCACTGCGTAGATCAATGATCTCCGTTGAAACAGAAAGCCTCCAGTTAAAAATGGTTAGTCCGCTTCTAGGTCTTCATAGCAGATGACGTTACTTCCAGAATCGCATTTCGTACATTCTTGACTATTATGTTTATGTGTTCGTCTTGAATAACATAAGGAGGCAATAATTCAAAATGATCTCCCAACTCCCCCTTTATCAGACCGGTAACTCCACCGAGTAACAGGAGTCCGTTTTGGTAAGCTTCATTAACGATTCTTGTCGTTATGTCTCGATCCACAGGAAAAGGTTCCTTTGTCTTGTTATCTGAAACAATTTCAACACCAATAAACAAACCCTTTCCTCTCACTTGGCCTACACAAGTCAAGTCACCTAGTTGTTCCTCAAGTCTACCTAACAACCTTGCACCCATCTCTCCTGCCCTAGCAATGAGATTATGATCTTCGATGTAGTCCAGCACTGCCACGCCAGCCGCACAGCTTAAGGGATTTCCCCCATAGGTACTGCTATGCATCACCATCCCGCTACCATCGGCTATTGCCCTCCACACTTTCTCGTGGAGAATGAGGGCGCCGAGAGGAGCATAACCACTGCTGATTCCTTTGCTGGCCGTGATCATATCCGGTGTCACCTGCCAATGCTCGATGCCCCAGCGTTTACCTGTTCTGCCGACACCGCTCATTACTTCATCCACGATCAGCAGAACATCGTATTCGTCGCATATTTCGCGAATGATCGGATAATATTCTTGTGGTGGTACAACGGCCGACATGGAAGTACCAATCACGGGTTCGACTATGAAAGCGGCTATGTTTTCCGGTCCTTCCTGTAAAATTAAATCCTCCAATTCGTGGGCACAGGGGTGCTTGCATCCAGGGTACGACTCTCCCCACGGGCATCTATAACAATAGGGCGGAGGAATATGGGGAAAATCCAATAAATAGGAACTATACATTCTTCGCCATTGAGTTCTACCGCTCATAGAAAGAGCGCCAATCGTGTTGCCGTGGTAGCTTTGCCATCTGCCGATAACCTTCCGTTTGCTTGGCTTTCCCCTTTCCCAATGGTACTGATAGGCGAGTTTCAAGGCACCTTCATTTGCTTCTCCACCCCCACAGCTGAATAAGCTTTTAGTATCTCCCATTCCTTCAGGGGACCACTGCTGCATTCTTTGGGCAAGTTGTTGTTGAGGGAGATTATCTGCCACTCCATTGTAGCTAAATGGAAGAGTTTGGGCTTGATGAGTAATGGTATCGATTACTTCATTCACGCCATAGCCAATATTAACTACACCAACACCACCTATAGCGTCCAGATACCGTTTTCCATCTTCATCGATTACATAAACACCGTCTCCCTCGATAAAGGTGGGATAGGTCTTTTTCAAGTCATGATGAAGGACATATATTTTTGCTTTTGCCATACAAGTGACTCCCAGAAAATAATTAATGAAAAGAGGTCATCGTACTGGAAATTATCCAGACGGACCTGATAGTGGTGTCTTCGGTAACCGACGGTCAGGTTTGAGGGCAATATCTAGTTTGTCGGTTACGTCATTGAGATGGATTTCCATAGCAACTCGGGCTTTTTCCGGGTTCCCTTCTTTGATGACTCGTAGTAATTCTTTGTGATCTTGTACTTCCTTTTGTCCATCGAAGTCTTGGTCATACAAGGGTTTTTGTGATATCTTAATCATCTCATGGATGATTTCTACAATCTTTGCCATAGCCGAATTACCAGATTTTCTTGCTACGCAAAGGTGAAAAGCCCACGCAAGATCAAAGGTGCTGTGTCCGTCACGAACGGTATCTGCCATGTCTTTAAGAATCTTTTCTAGCTCATTTAGGTCATTTTCTGACGCGTTCTTAGCAGCCATTGCAGTGACCTCGGGTTCTAATATTTCACGAACCTCCTGGATTTCATGTAGGTCTTCTGAACTCAAAAGGTGTGTGACTACATCGGCATGAATCGCCGTCGTCGTAGATGGTGTTTTCACAAAAGTACCCAAACCCGGCCTTATCTCTATCAAACCATCGCCAACCATGCGATGTAAGGTTTCGCGCAAGGTGGGGCGGCTTACACCAAGCTGCTTCATGAACTCTTTTTCCGGCGGCAATTGTGTTCCCGCCTGGAGACTCCCATTAAGTATAAGGGAACGAATTTGTTGTTGAACCATCTCAACCATTGTCTGTTGAGGAACCTGTTCAAACATTTGACCCTCCATGTATATCATTACCCGGTAGGTAGACACTTTTATGTATCTTGGTCATCTGTATGCCCTCCAGAGTCTAAGAAACTCCATGTAGTTAGGCTTATGATTATGCTAAAGAACTAAACCGTAATCTGCTCCCCTGAAGTTTAGATAAAACCTTAAAATGGAAAGAATTTGTTGTCATGAATTGACTAATTAATCTTGGATATCCAGGATTTAACCCATGTAAAAAATAACAGATCACTCATTAATTGCCATTACATGAGAGATTTTGATTCTAAATATTAATAACCATCTAAAACAAATGTCCGATAAAATCACTAATGTTAAGTTAGTGAAAATGTAGTTTCTATTAGATAACTAGTTATATAGAGGTCTTACCTCTATACTATACACAATATAATATAATGTGTCAAGAATTAGATGTATTAAGTTTATAATGTCGTATTCCATGAATAGCTATAGATATTAGACAAATGACATAGATTATTCTGCCCTATATACTGCTACATTATTAAGTTTCCAAAACCCACATTGCTTGATCTAAGTAATTGTATAAGTTATCTCAAAAAACACAATTTCTATTCAAAACCCCCATTCCATCTGACTTTTTATAAGTTTCCCGAAGATTTCCACTGACTTGCTGTCAATGGCGAAAAGAATCCACCTGATTTGATGTCAGACGCCCCCAGAAAAAGCCCTTTGTTCTTCCCATTTTAGAGGGCAAATTTAAGCGATTTTTGGCTAGATCGATAGAAAACCCCTAATATCTGCATGTTTCTCCGTTTAATTGCACCAGCGTTGCACCAGAGAATAAACTCCAGTCTGTCTGGATTGGGGACTCGATTTCAAAAAAACTGGTATACCCTTGCTCTGTTCACCTACCTTTTCCGAATTTCAAAAGACAATCGACGATGAAGAACTGGGTATGATCGTCCGGATGCTTTCTCATGAGATTGCAGGAATGCTGACCCTCCTTGTTGGGATGGAGGATCTAAAAGAGAGAGAAGAAAAAGCGCTGGCCAGGACAGTGCACCTGGTCAGGCAGCTGCAGGAAGTTCCTTCTCTTCGAACGGGATTCTTCTCCGTAGAGCCCGAATCAACTAACCTGCACCAGATGGTGACCGAAGTGGTCCGGGGAGTACAGACAGTTTGGAACGATAAAGATTTCGTTGTGAGCTGGAAAGCAAGGGAAGACCTTGAAGTTGTTGGTGATAAAAACCTGTACTCAGTGCTGCAGAACACAGTATTTAATGCGCTGAGTTTTGCGGAAAGCAAAGTAAGAATTGATGTAGAACCGGGAATAAGGAAGGACCATGTCCTTGTTAAAGTTACAGATGATGGTCCAGGAGTTCCTGTAGATAAAAGAGAATGGATCTTCGAGCCGCTTGTAGCCGAAGGAACAGATTACCGCCTCCGGGGAAAGGGAGTCGGGCTATTCATTGCCAGCGGATTGCTCGGGAGATTAGTGGAAACGTATACCTGGGACAACCAGAGGACGGGAAGGAGCGATCAAACCAGTTTGTGATCCAGCTTTTGGTCGCTAACCTCAAGTAGAGAGAAGAAGACAATGACACTAATAATGAAGAACGTTGTTCTGGCTGAGGACGACCCAGAGATCAGCTCAATGGTCAAAGACTATTTTGAGCAAGCCTACGACCTGTCTGTGGTCACTACTGACAAAGTAGACGAGATCATTCCCCTGGTGCTGAAAACCAAGGCGTCAGTGCTGATCATGGATCTGGAGCTGAAAGACGGAGACGCCTCACAGGTTGTTAGCGACGTAGCAGGTATTGATGGGTTGGTCGTTATTATTTTGACCGGAACATGGAAGGGAAGAGAAGAAAACAAGCTGCTCAAAGATGGGGCTCAGGTGGTGATGAGAAAATCCCAGAAACCATCTACTATTTGGCAGCAAGTTTTGAACCTTAGAGGTGTAGCGCAGAAGAAAGAGGACGCGCCCTCAAAGATCTTCTTTAAATCCAAAAAGGGATATTACGATGTCCAAGAGGGACTGATTGTTGAAGAAGGAGGCCAGTGGATATATTTAACTGACCAAAGAAGAGATATCATGGAAATCCTGGTAGATCGTATGGTGCAGGACAATAAAAAGAGCGACGCTTTGGGTGAGGGAGGGTGGGTAATCCGGGGTGATCTGATCACGAACAAAAACCTGGGAAAAGAACGAGTAATACCCGAGGATGTCTGGAGAGCTTTGAGATACAACATCAATAAAATCATTAAAACACTGGAGGAGCTTCTACAGATAGCCGAGGGCATAAAGCCGATTGAGAAAAGTAAAGCAGGGAGAGATAAATCCTTCTACAGACTTAACCCGGAAGTGTTTCAACTCGCGAACCCAGAAGACGCAAAGGGAGAAGGGTAGTGCCTAAACCCAAGAAGACTTCCCAGCTGCCAGTCTCGGTACCCCATCCGCTGAATCTCAACGAAGCGGCTGAAAGCGTGGCCGGCTATATAGGCAGGGGAGATACTTCCATATTTGACCCGGTCCAAACGGGATTTCCTGTCCTGGATCAGCTGCTGGGTGGAAGCGAAGACATTCAGGGCGGTTTTTATCCTGAGGATCTATGGTTGAAGAACGGCTCTGTAGTGTCCAAGGAGGAACTCTTCACCAATATCTGGGAAACGTCTTATGTGGAGGATATGAATACCCTGTACACAAATATCAGCTTCTTAAGAGGAGCAATAGAGCAGGATCCGGCCGCTCCTCGCTATTTACTTACTGTTAGAGGTAAGGCTACCTGCTGGATGGAAAGTGAGGCGCCAGGAGGCTCTGAGAGCGATTTTCTGAGGTAAATGCAGATTTGATTACTGCTCGGAAATTTAGTCAAATAAATAGAATTGCGTATAGGCAATAAAGTATTTTAACTTTTCCACAAACATAAAAACACTAAATAAAAAAAGTTGAAAATAAAATATTCTCCGAAAAATATTTATTTATTGACAAGTAGGTTTATCAGAGGTGCAGGGGGGTAATAGATGCCTTTTCCCCGCGGCTGCCCACCTCCTAATTAAAGTCCGCTGACAACGTATTGCTCTCATGCACCCGCTGCACTTCGGCCTTGAAGAACGCCGCCACGTTGGGGTCTCGAACCAGGAAGAGATTCTCATCGTTGTACTGGTTCGCCGGTCCCGTGTAGTTGAAGCTTCCTCCTATTACGGTGTGATCATCGAGCACAATGAACTTGTGATGCAGCTTGCCGTTATTGGGGAGCGTCTCGCGTCGGAGCTGTGCGCCTTCATTTATGAGCGTCTTGTGCGGTGACCATTTATGAGCAGACTGGCCTCCATCGAGCACCCCGACTACATCGAAGTTGCCGCCCTGGAGCTTGGTGATCAAGGCATCCTCAACGGTCGTCGACTTTGAGAAGGTGAACATCAGGTTGACCTGACCGTGGGCGGCTCCAGACCGGACAACATCGCTGTCATCCAGGCGGCCGTCTTCCGGGCCCAGGCGCTGCAGAACGCCATCAAAACGAAACAGCCCCAGGGAGAACGGACACGCACTTGGTTAACCTGGTTTGAAGCTGAACAGTTACTGGATGCCTGTCAGTGAAGAGTTAGCGGTAAGGTGGAAATGAGAATCTTCGCCCAGCGGGATCGGTTGGCGGTTGGCTTGATGATGGCAGCCGGACTCCAGCGAGAAGAAGCCGCTAGTCTGGAGTTTACTGATATAGTAAAACAAAACGAACGTTATGTACTGAATGTGCGCGGAAAAGGAGCCAAAGATCGCGTGGTACCCATCAATATTCGTCTTGCTGAAGCCATTATTGATTGGCAATTTCTAGTAGGCGTAGAAGGTTTAATATTACGAAGCTTGGGAAGAAACAAGGTGCCTGGGGAAAGTATAAGCACAACAGGTTTATACAACATCATTCAGAAGCATGGTTCGATGATTGGAAAACCAGAGCTGCAGCCCCATGACCTCAGAAGAACCTATGCCGAACTTGGAAGGCGCGCTGGTGTGCCGATATCCCAGATCAGTAAACTTCTGGGGCATGCTAGCATCGAAACTACGCAGGAATATCTTAATATTTGGAAAGGATTTCCTTCAGCGCACCCAAAACCATCGTAACATTCTCGCGCCTTGATGAATATCCCATACAACCAATACGCCAGGCTTTCCCAGCAAAATCTCCCAGACCACCGGCAATTTCAATATTGTAATCCTGTAATAATTGACGCCTCACATCTTGGTCGTTTATTCCTTCAGGAATTTGGATTGTCGTTAAGGATGGCAGCCTGTTCGGTCTTGGAACTATCAGCTTAATCCCCAGATCCTGAAGCCCTTCCCAGAGTAAACCAGCATTTTGCTGGTGCCGGTCCCAACGGGCTTCCAGTCCCTCTTCTTTAATCATTTTAAGACCTTCACAAAGCGCATAATTCATATTGATAGGAGCTGTGTGGTGATAAGCACGCTTCTTGCCCCAATACTTGCTGAGTAAGCT
>SDBS01001346.1_pt1 | contig 24946 bp, 20 predicted proteins | sample 2277091 | NCBI WGS metagenome assembly SDBS01 (sample SAMN10404972, study PRJNA504765) | marine sediment metagenome | isolation source: marine sediment core GS10_PC15, 163 cmbsf | place: Arctic Ocean: Southern Knipovich Ridge | collected 2010
ACGGTAGGTTTATTAGCAGCTCTTAATCTTGAGGGACTTCACACTCGTTACGAAGATCCGTCCCCTGGCTTTAAGAAAATCGCCGGATTTACCAAAGAGGATGTTACGCCCGGTCTCCAGAAGATTTATCAGGAGCCTATGAAGCCCAAGTTAGTAGGAGAGCGGGTAAAAGAGATAAAAAAAGGCGGCGTAATTGCGGCTGCTTCTCTTACGCCCCAGCGGGTGGAAGAGTATTATAAATATGCGCTGGATGCGGGCCTGGATATTTTAGTGGTACAAGGAACAGTTGTCAGTGCAGAGCATGTGAGTACCAGAGTTGAACCTTTGGACTTGAATGAATTTACTTCTTCTATAGACACCCCGGTTATAGTAGGTGGATGTGCATCATACTCTACGGCTCTTCACCTAATGCGGACAGGTGCAGTGGGAGTTCTGGTAGGAGTAGGGCCGGGTGCGGCTTGCACCACCAGGCAGGTCCTGGGAATCGGGGTACCCCAAGCCACTGCAATCTGTGATGCTGCTGCTGCTCGAACCAGGCACTTGGAAGATACAGGGAAGCGCGTTTGCGTGATTGCGGACGGCGGAATGAGGTATGGAGGAGATATTGCCAAAGCTATCGCCTGTGGTGCGGACGCTGTGATGATCGGATCACCGGTTGCCAGGGCCTTGGAAGCCCCGGGTTTGGGTTATCACTGGGGTATGGCTACTTTTCATCCCGATCTTCCCCGGGGGACCAGAGTTGAAGCCGGAGAACAAATACCTTTGAAGGAAATCTTGGTTGGGCCCTCACATCGCAGTGATGGCACTACCAATCTTTTTGGCGCACTGAGAACATCAATGGCTACTTGCGGTTATAAAAATATAAAGGAGTTTCATAAGGCGGAATTGGTAATTGCACCGGCAGTTCAAACCGAGGGCAAAGGGCTTCAGCAAATGCAGAAACCAATTTAAAGAGGGATGAGGGAGCAGGGATGAGTTAAAATCCTGAATCCTAAACCAAAACAACACGAACCAGGTGCAAGGCAAAAACCTCTGAAAAACTCTTAGGGGTTCCGCATAAGACATTCGATGTTTAACAATATCCTTTTGGAGAACTATGACAGAATCACATTCTGATATGCAAAAAATCTTAGTTGTTGATTTCGGTGCTCAATACGCGCAGCTAATTGCTCGACGAGTACGCGAATGTAAGGTGTATTCGGAAATTATTTCTCGAAACATAACAGCCCAAGAGATCAAGGCTATGAATCCCAGTGGTTTGATATTGTCCGGTGGTCCTGCCAGTGTTTATGTGAAAAATGCTCCTTTTTGCGACGAAAAGATACTCGATTTGGGGATCCCTGTCCTGGGGATCTGTTATGGGATGCAGCTCATGGCTCATCTCCTTGATGGGAAGGTAGAACAAACCAAGAAAAGCGAGTACGGAAAAACCAATCTTACCGCTTACACTGATAGCATCTTATTTGACCAAATTCCTCTTAAGCAAGCAGTTTGGATGAGTCATCAGGACTCGGTCAAAGTTGTTCCACCGGGTTTTTCAGTCACGGCTACTACGCAAACTGCTCCGGTAGCCGGAATGGAGAATAGAGAACGCAATCTTTACGGAGTACAGTTTCACCCTGAAGTAGTTCATACGCCATTTGGAATGGATATTTTAAAAAACTTTCTGTACTCGGCATGCAGTTGTACTCCTACCTGGACAATGGTCTCCATTATTGAAAATGCTGTAAAAGAGATACAAGAAGAGGTGGGTGACAATGAAATCATTTGTGGACTAAGCGGAGGGGTGGATTCTTCGGTTGCTGCTTTGCTGGTCCACAAAGCTGTGGGTGATAACCTGACTTGCGTTTTTGTTGATCACGGTCTTTTAAGAAAAGGGGAAGCAGAACAAGTCGAGGAGACATTCAGAAAGCATTTCAAGATAAACTTGGTATCGGTCAATGCCGAAGAGAGATTCTTGGGTAAACTTAAAAGCGTGACCGATCCCGAGGCCAAGAGAAAAATCATAGGTGAAACGTTTATCCGTTCTTTTGAGAATATTGCTCGCAAAATGGAAGATGTGCGTTTTCTGGTCCAGGGAACTCTTTATCCTGATGTGATTGAAAGTGGCACGGCTGAAGCAGCCAAGATTAAAACTCATCATAATGTTGGCGGGATTCCTTTAGAGCATGATTTCAAGCTGATTGAGCCGTTAAGAGAGCTTTTTAAAGATGAAGTAAGAGCCGTAGGAGAAGAACTGGGGCTTCCGGAAGAAATAGTCTGGAGGCAACCGTTTCCCGGCCCCGGATTAGCTATCCGGATTATTGGTGAAGTTACTAAGGATAGATTAGAGATTTTAAGAGAAGCAGATGCAATTGTTACCGGGGAAGTGAAAAGAGCAGGTCTTTACCGTAAAATATGGCAGTCTTTTGCTGTTCTTCCCTGCATACGAACAGTGGGTGTGATGGGCGATAAAAGAACCTATTTCTACCCGATTGTGATTCGGGCGGTTACTTCCGAGGATGCTATGACCGCTGATTGGGCAAGACTTCCACATGAGGTAATGGAAATCATCTCCAACCGGATTATCAATGAAGTTTCAAATGTTAATAGAGTTGTCTACGACGTAAGCTCTAAACCACCCAGCACTATCGAATGGGAATAGATAGATAAATTAAAAATACAGAATTAGAATCTAAGGAAATGAAACAATTTGCATTTTGAAATTTACATTTGCTAATAGGAGGTGTGTATGGCAGAGATCAGAAGGCAAATAGAGGAATTTCGCAAGGAATTAGATGAAATCGATGATCAGCTAGCTGATCTATTGAATCAGCGGGCTGAAAGAGTCCTTAAGATCAGGGCCTTGAAGCAGCAAGGAAATATCGCCCTTTTTGATCCCAAAAGAGAAGAAGAGATTTTCAACCGGGCTATTGCCAACAACAAAGGCCCGCTTTTTGATGAAACTCTTCGTGAAATCTTAGACACTATTATTGATCGCATGAGAGAACTGGAAAAAGACGAGAGATGATCAGCGCATGATAGATAAAAATGATTTTCTTGTTATTGCGGGGCCCTGCGCTGTGGAAAGCAGGGACCAGGTATTTAGAATTGCGAAATTGGTTAAAAAAAATGGCATTTCTTTCTTTAGGGGGGGAGCATATAAGCCACGGACCTCTCCCTATTCCTTCCAAGGTCTCGAACAGGAAGGATTACATATCTTGAAAGAAGTGGGGCAAAAGTGCGAGCTTAAAATTGTAACCGAGGTAACTGATACTGATTTAATTGACGAAATTGCCAAGCATGTAGACATCCTGCAAATCGGAACCCGGAATATGGCCAATTACGCATTACTTAAGAAAGTGGGTAAACTGACAGCTCGTACCCATCAGCCTGTTCTTCTGAAGCGTGGGTTTTCCTCGACAATTGAAGAGTGGCTGCTAGCGGCAGAATATATAACCAAGGCGGGAAATCCGGATGTGATCCTTTGCGAACGTGGAATAAGGACTTTTGAGAGTGCAACACGTTATACCCTTGATTTGAATGCCATACCGGTGGTTAAGAAACTTAGCAGTTTGCCAATAATAATTGATCCAAGTCATGGTACCGGACATTCTGACATGGTTATTCCTCTGAGTAAAGCCGCCGTTGCTGTTGGCGCGGACGGGGTAATTCTTGAAGTTCACGACAGACCGAAAGAAGCTTTGTGCGATGGGAAACAGTCTTTGGACGAAGAAGAATTTCGCAACTTTATGGCTGAAATAAGAAAAATAGCGGAAGTCGAAGGAAAAAAAGTAGTCTAGGGTAGGGAAGTTTAATGTCAATTTTGGAAACCATCCGCTCTCGAAGAAGTATAAGAGAGTTTTCCGGGCAAAAGGTCTCTGATAACCATATGGGAGAGATTCTAGAAGCAGGAAGATGGGCTCCGTCAGGATTGAACAATCAACCCTGGCGTTTTGTGGTTGTAAGGGATCAAGACCTGAAAGAAGGAGTAGCTGCTTGCACAACCTACACCAGGACAATCAAAGCAGCTGACGTTCTTATCGTAGTTTTCCTTGACTCGGATGTCATGTATGACCGGACCAAAGATATTCAGGCAATTGGAGCCTGTGTTCAGAATATGCTCCTCACTATTCATGATTTGGAGCTCGGAGCTTGCTGGATGGGAGAGATACTGAATCGCCGCAATGAGGTAGAGAAGCTGCTGGAAGTTCCCGAGAACTTTGAGCTAATGGTAGTTTTGGCTATTGGTCATCCCCAACCAGGTGATCGTTCTGGTTCCAGAAAAACCCCGGATGAGTTGATCCAAGCAAGGTTTGACTAAATCTCTCTTTATGCTAGGGAGTAGGGAGAAGCAACTGGAAACGGGCAGCTAGTTCTAGATGGGAGAATGAAGTGACAAAATCTTTTTCTTACAAGGATGCCGGAGTTCTTGATAATCAGGAAATCGGTTTATCACGGCTATTGAAATGGGTTTCTAAAACAAATGACCTGCGGCCTGATATCGGCAAGGCCTTACTTGAGGCCAAGTACTTTGCTAACGTAGTCAAGATCACCGATGAGTTAGGTATTGCTATCTGCACAGATGGCGTAGGGACAAAAATACTCATTGCTGAGTTGATGCAGAAGTATGACACGGTTGGAATAGATTGTGTGGCTATGAATGCAAATGATGTACTGTGTGTGGGTGCTACTCCCATTTCTATGGTTGATTACATTGCGGTAGAGGAAGCTAAACCTGATGTACTGGAAGAACTTGCCAAGGGATTTTACCAAGGCGCCAAGCAGGCTCAGGTTTCTATTGCCGGAGGAGAAATTGCTCAGTTGGGAGACATGATCAGAGGAACAACTGAGAGTGGTGGTTTTGACCTGGTGGGTACATGTATTGGTCTGGTTGAGCTGGATAAAATTGTTATTGGACAGGACCTACGAGATGGTGACGTAGTTGTGGGGTTGGAAAGCAACGGGATTCACAGTAATGGATTAAGCCTTGCCCGCAAGGTTTTACTGGAGGAAGCGAGCTTGTCGCTTGATCAGTTCTTTCCGGAGATGAATAGTACGCTGGGCGATGAACTACTTCAGCCTACTCGCATATATGTTAAAGAAATTACGGAAATGTTTTCAAAGGATTTGGGGATAAAGGCACTTATGCATATCACCGGTGATGGTTTTCTGAATCTTCTACGGACAGAGCGTGAGGTGGGCTATCAACTCGATTTTCTACCTCCGGTACCTTCTATTCTTTCTTTGATTCAGGAAAAAGGGAACATAGATGACGAAGAGATGTTCAGAGTGTTTAATATGGGAATTGGTTTTTGTGTAGTGGTTACCCCTTCCCATGTTGACCAGGTAATTTCAATTGCTCGGAATCATGGGACGAAAACGCACCTATTGGGTCATGTTGTTGAAAGACTAGCAGGTGAGGTCCACATAACTCCTAAAAAACTCATCGGCAAAGTTAAAAAGTTTTGCCGCTGCTAGTTTTCTTGCTCTTATCTAAGCTGCGAAATTTTTGAAGGTACTATTTTCTATCCGGAGGACGCAACCCAGCCTTAAAAAAGAAGTGATTTCGAAGTGCTTAAATGGAAAAAAGTGAATAGTGTAGACCTGACCCCATTTCTATACTGTTTTTCAGTCTACCAAGTCGACCCATTCTATCTTCGCTCTTTTCCATTCACTGATAGGAACATTCAAGCGAGCAAAGAATTCTCTGATTTTTTCATCAGTATAGCTCATAAGATCTTTCAGAACCGGAATAAGTATTGCCAGGGCATTATCTGAAATAACAGTTCTGCTGGCGATATGGCCCAGATAGGAAGAGGCAGATACGGCAATCGGATATCCCTGATAGACCTTGACATGAAGCATCGCTCTGATATCAGAAATGCCGTCACCAACATAGATGATTCGGTCGCGGGGAACTTTCTCTCTCATCTTAAGATGATCCAGAATCTTCACTTTGGCATCGCCTGCACCCGTCCGCTCCAAACCTATCACCATTCCGTTATTATCAAAGGCTAAATTCGTCCCGTAAATCCTGTCTGACGGGATAATACCGGATAGAGCACTGGAAACGATTTCTTTGGGCGATGCGGTAGCAACAAACACAGCAAACGATTTATTGCCAATACCTTCACGCAGTATGCTCACCAGCTTCTTAACATTCTTTTTCAGTTTGGTCTCTTTGCCAACCTCTTCAAGTAATTTGCGGGTTATTCTTCCCTGGAAATCTTGGTCACTTGTTATTAGATATGCTAATTCTCCGCCGAGCTGAATCAAATTCTTATTACTCACTAACTGAATTTTTTTCTCAAAAGCTTCAGGTGCAATACCGATTTTGTCGGCCAGTATATAACCGCTATCCTCAAGGCTCAAAGTTTTATCAAAATCGGTAACAAACAGATATTTCTCTTTCATTAGTTCTCGAACATCCTCCAATTGCTTATCATTACAATACACAAAGGCAATCTAAGCTGACAATCAATATACCTTAGCACCGTTAATTGATTTGTCAAGATTAATAGGGACAGCGCCCTATTAAAAATGACTTGACGGGAGGGGAGACTGCGGTTACCATATAAGTAGTTGCTTATATACTTAATTGTTAATGAGGTTTTCATGAGACATCCTGCCGATTCATTTAAGATTCTAGCGGTGGATACCCGCCTGAAGATAATAGATGTTTTGAAAAGACATCCGATGACAGTAAATGCATTGGCGGAAGCCCTGGGTGTTACCCAGTCAGCCGTATCTCAGCATCTGCGAGTTCTCAAACATGCAGATCTAGTTCAGAATGAGCGAAAAGGATACTGGGTTTATTATTCGCTGAACGAAGATGCGCTTAGCCAATACAGGAAGCATCTCATGATGACTTGTAGTTGCCATTGTAATTCGGATACTGAGACTCAGAAGGCGGAGCAGAGTAAAAGCGAAGCCTTGAAGGCTTATAAGAAGGAGCTGAAAAGGGAGCTCGAGCAAGTAGAGAACATGATTGAAAAGCTGGAAGAGTAGGTCAGGCGTTAACAGGCAATAGCGGGAATGTCTCTTTTTTTAGTATCCAATTAAGCTATTGCTCATATGCTTAAACAGTTTGGAGCGCTCCAGAAATAAACGGTAAAAAGGAGGTGGATCAAATGCATTGTGGAAGTGACGCCATTGCTTACGAAATGACCAGTTGTTGTGGATCTTCTCATCAAGTAAGAAGAAGGGCTCTAACCAAGAAGGAGAAAGCAGAGCACTTGAAAGAGTACAAAGAGCAGCTTGAGTTAGAGATAACTGGTGTGGAAGAGAAAATTGAAGAGCTGGAGAAAGGCAAATAACTCCGAATAGCCCAACTGGATTCAAGTTATTAGGCGGGGAGCCGGTCTTTCAAGTCGGCTTCCCGCAAAACATATCCTTAGTGCTCATCGCATGATTCTTCAGCTGGGTTGCCGATCAGGCTGTTGGCATAGGCGGTCTAGTTAGATTTTTAGTTGCCGGTGAGATTGCAGAGCAAGGAAAGGGCCGCTAGGTAAAAAAGTACTTCTTGTTTGCTTTGAAAGCTCCTACCGGAGTCAAATATCTAAAATGAATCTGTTTGCTAGGCAACTGCTCAGGCACTATTTATCAAACTATCTCAAAAAATTCTTGGTGGATTTACTAAATGGTCTTGGCATGAAGCCATAATTCTGGCAGAATAGTTTCGGGCAGGAATCAACTAAGCTGCCTTAAAAATAAATATCCAAGTAATTGCCGCAGAAACGAAGCACAAGACACCGCAACTTTCTTAGACGATACATCAGCACCTATCTCTTGATTTCAGAGAAGGAGTGACCATTGACTACTAAGATCATAATGGGTTTGATCGGAGGTCTTGGGTTATTCATCTATGGTATCCAGCTAATGGGAGATGGTCTGCAAAAAACCGCGGGTGACCGGTTGAGGAAAGTCATCGAGGTACTGACTACCAAGCCTTGGCGAGGTGTTCTGGTTGGCGCAGGAATTACAGCGATCATCCAGAGCAGTAGCGGAACCACGGTTATGACAGTAGGATTTGTCAACGCCGGAATTATGACTCTACCCCAGGCAATCGGTGTTATCATGGGGGCGAATATTGGTACCACCATAACTGCCCAGCTCATTGCCTTTAGGCTTGACGAATACTCACTGCCTGCCATCGGTCTAGGTTTTAGCTTGATGTTTTTTGCCAAGCGGAGAGTGTGGAAGCATGTAGGCCAAACAGTTTTAGGATTTGGCCTTCTTTTTCTGGGTATGACGATTATGAAAGAAACGGTGGCTCCGCTCAAAGAGTATGCAGGTTTTGTTAATCTGATGACTCTTTTTGGTACAACTCCGGTAGTTGGTGTTCTGGTCGGAACGGGGATGACAGTCTTGGTCCAGAGCAGTAGTGCTACCATCGGTATTGCTCAGGCTCTGGCTTTCAAAGGACTGCTAACTATCAAAGAGGCCATTCCCATAATCTTGGGTGACAATATCGGTACTTGCATTACAGCTGTTTTGGCAAGTATAGGCAGTTCCCTTTCTGCCAGAAGGGCGGCCGCAGCCCATATACTCTTCAATACGCTAGGAACCATCGTCTTCCTGATCGGCCTGCCTCTTATCTATAAATTTGCTATCGCGACTTCTCCAAATGTCGTAAGACAGATAGCCAACACCCATAGCATCTTCAACATTGCCAATACACTGATTTGGTTTCCTTTTGTAGCAGTTCTTACCAAAATTGTAATTAAGCTGATACCTGGTAAAGAGTTAGTAATTGAAAAAGCTCCTATCTATTTGGATAAAAATGTGATGTTGACTCCCTCCATTGCTTTAGACCTGGCGACCCGGGAGATTGCGAGAATGGGAAGCTTGGCTGCTGAGATGCTAGATGAGAGTATGGCTTTACTTGCCAATAAAATTACCAAGGCAAAAACAAATGAAATAACTCACCGGGAGGAGGTAGTTGATATTCTTGCCGAGGAGATTATAGTATATTTATCAGAGCTATCTCAGCACTCACTCAGTCAGGAGCAATCCGAAAGGTTAACCGGGCTGATGCATGCCGTAAATGATATTGAGCGTGTGGGAGATCATGCGGAAAACATCATGTATTTGGCAACTAATAAAGCTGAGGACAAGTTGAAATTCTCCACTGGTGCCGAGGCTGAATTAAACGAGATATACTTGATAGTAAAAGAGTTCTTTGCCAAAATGATCGAAGGATTAGAAAAGGGCGACCGAACAATGGTAGGTGAATACCGAAAGCTCGAATACAGGGTGGACAAATTAGTTAGAAAAGCTCGCAAAGAGCACTTAAAGCGATTAAAAGAAAGAGCTTGTCATCCAATTTCCGGTGTTATTTTCTTAGATCTATTGACCAACCTGGAAAGAATTGGGGATCACGCAAATAACGTAGGATATGTTGCTTTGGATCAACTGTATAATCTGTAATTCTTCATAATTGGATTTGACAAAGAAATTTAGTCATATAAATGAAAAAGGAAAAACATTTTTCATTGTTATTTTTCCATTTTGATCGCGAGGGAAATAGGTGGTTGAGAAGAATTCCAAATCTCCGGAAGAAAAAATAGAAGCTTTGTCCAAGATCAGCAGAGCCATTACCTCTGACCTTTACTTGGAAGATATTCTAGGGCTGATCGTAACAGTAACCGCGGAGGTTATGGGTTCAAAGATTTGTTCTCTCATGTTGCTGGACAAAGATAAGAAGGAACTGGTTATCAGAGCAACGCAATCGGTAAGTGAAGGATATAACAAAAAACCACATATAAAGCTGGGTGATGGAGTAGCGGGATTGGTGGCCAAAGAGAACCGTCCTATCAGTGTTTTAGATGTAAAGGACGATGAGCGTTATATCAATCGGGGGATTGCCAAGAAAGAAGGACTCTGTTCACTGTTGTGTGTTCCCCTATCAGTAAAGAGAAAAGTTATCGGCGTTCTTAACAGCTACACATCTGAACCACATAAGTTTAACGAAACAGAGACAGCTGTCTTGATCACGGTTGCAAATCAAGCGGCTATGATTATCGAGAACACTGAATTATTGGTCAAAACTAAAGTAATTCAAGAAGAATTAGAAACCAGAAAAGCAGTTGAAAGAGCCAAGGGTATTTTAATGAAGGATAAGGGCTTAACAGAAGAAGAAGCTTTTCGCAGGATTCAAAAGTATAGTATGAACAGTAGAAAATCGATGCGCGAAGTAGCAGAGGCAATTATTATGACTCACGATATAGAGAGATAAGGGAGAAGGGAGCAGGTATTTGCTAAGTCCGGGGTCGAAAGAGTCAACCTAGAAGAAATATAAAATAAGAATCTAAGATCGAAAATGCATTATCATGTAGAAACATATTTTGGTGTGATAGTGGGTAGAAGCGTCCATCAGACAAAGTAACAGTCAAGGACGCTTTTTTCTTTTACCGTCTCCTCCACAATTCATTCTTTAGTCGGGCAAAGGTGCTCCCTGGGATGCTGGTGGCAGTTTTGTATGCTCCAGCTCGATCTTCGCTTCTAATGGTTGGTTTGCAAATCCAATAAGGACAAAAGTCTTAGGACTTTAGTCCTATGTGCCGATATAAGTAATGACCAATTATTCATATCCGATTCATATGATAGGAATATTAAGAATCAGGGACACACTTTATTGAAAATAGATAAAAAAGACAGGTTTTGAACTAGATTCCGTCATCAACGCTATTGGGGAGACTGGAGGCGGTTGAGATGTCTGTTCTTACTATAACTTTTCTTATGGCAAGCGCGCTGGCCAGGTATGGTGTAGGCCAGGGATTAGTTTTTACTGCCAGAGACTCGACCCAGCAAAAACAAACCGAAAAAAGGTTGAAGGAATTACTGAAAGAGCAAAAAAAATCAGCAAAAGAATGGCAACAGACATTTGACGCGGCTACTGACATTATCGCCTTGATATCACCTGATTATAGGATCCTAAAAGTCAATAGAGCAGGATCTATGGCTTTAGGCAAGAAGCCGGAGGAACTAATAGGGAAGAAGTGTTATGAAGTAGTACATGGCCTCAAGGCTCCAATTACCGGTTGTCCTTGTAAGGAGACACTGACAACTAAAAAGCCTGGTAGTGGAGAGATAACGGATCATGGAAGAGTCTTTATAGCTACGGCTGACCCGGTGCTAGACGAAAACAATGAAATGATAGCGTTTACTCATACCATAAAGGACATCACTGAGCGCAAAAAAGCAGAAGAAGCACTGCGGGCTAGCGAGGAAAGACTCAGGAGTCTAGCTGGTAATGTACCTGCTATGGTTTACAGAGGAAATCCCGATTGGTCAATAGAGATTGCATCTAACAGCAAAGTTGTATGTGGATATAAAATTAAGGAGTTTGAAACTCAAAAAGTAAATTGGATAGATATTATACATCCTGATGATAAGAAAATAGTTATGGAAGAATCGTCCAAATTGTCTGAGAAGCAAACAAGTACTGTAGTAGAATACAGGGTTCTGGCTAAAGACGGGCTTATTCGTTGGGTCGAAGATCGTAAAACATCACGTTTCACAAAAGAAGGTGTTTTCCAGGGTGTCGATGGTGTTGTATTTGACATCACTGAGCGCAAGAAGGCGGAAGAAGCACTAAGAAGATCCGAGGAACGGTTCCAGCAGGTAGCAAAGAATGCACAGGAATGGATTTGGGAAGTTGATGCAAGCGGATTGTACACATATACCAGCCCGTTGGTTGAAAAGATGTTAGGTTACAGGCAAAACGAAGTTGTTGAAAAAAAACACTTTTACGACTTTTTCCATCCTGAAGAGAAAGAGCGGTTAATGAAAGCAGCTCAAGGGGTATTCGATAAGAAGGAATCTTTTCATGGATTCCTGAATCGCAATGTGCATAAAAACGGTAAGATAATCTGGTTATCTACAAGCGGGGTTCCCATAATTGATGATAAAGGTAACCTTGTTGGGTATAGAGGCGCAGATCAGGATGTCACAGAGCGTTTACAAATGGAGAAGCGATTACGGGAGAGTGAGAAAAAATTCAAGAGCATTAGTAAGTCAGCCATGGACGGAATTATTATGCTGGACAATGAAGGAAATGTTACTTTTTGGAATGAGGCGGCAGAGAGAATATTTGGCTATGCCATTGATGAAATTCTGGGGAAAGAATTACACATGTTCATTGCTCCTCAGCGCTACCGTCAAGCATATGCTGAGGGTTTCAAGACGTTCAAGACAACAGGAGAAGGACAGATAGTTGGCAAGACGCTGGAACTTGAGGGACAGAGAAAAGATGGAACAATCTTTCCTTTTGAATTGTCTGTTTCATCGGTGAAACTTGGAGATAAATGGCACGCTGTTGGAATAGTAAGGGATATAACGGATAGAAAGAAAGTGGAAGAGGAGATCTTGATCAATTATGAGAATCAAACTGCCATAAGCAAACTACTGCGTATTTCACTGATGCATGTTTCTCTCGAAGAACAGTTAAACGTTTTTCTTGAGCAAGCTGCATCGATTCCCTGGCTTGGATTGAAAGCAAAAGGAGCAATTCTGCTTATTGAAGCTGATCCTAATGTGCTTAAGTTAAAAGCGCAACTTGGATTGGATGAGTCGCTGCTAAATTCATGTGCCCAGGTACCTTTGGGCAGGTGTTTGTGTGGAAAAGCTGCGTTATCACGCAAAACGGAATTTGCCGACAGAATTGATGGGCGGCACGAAACTTCATGCGAAGGCATAAAACTGCATGGCCATTATTGTGTGCCAATTTTATCCGGCGAAAAACTGCTTGGAGTTATGAATCTCTATATTGATGAAGCACATCAATATAATGAAAAGGAGGTATCTTTTCTCCAAGTTATAGCCAACATATTAGCGGGAATTATTGAGCGAAAAACTGCCGAGGAAGCAGTTGTTGAATCCAGAGATTTTTATCTCAAGCTTTTTAACAAATTTCCTGCACTCATATGGCGCACAGGTCTTGATGGAAAATGCGACTATGTGAACAATACATGGCTAGGGTTTACCGGTAAGAAGATAAAAGAAGAAGTCGGAGAAGGCTGGTTTCAAGAAATTCATCCGGAAGATTTAGAGCGGTATAAGAAAATCTACACTAAATCATTTAACAATCGCAAGCCATTTAGGATAGAGCTCCGGTTGCGTAATAGTGAAGGCCAATATCGTTGGATGAGTAACCAGGGAGAGCCATTTTATGATCTTGATGGTAAGTTTGCCGGGTTTATTGGTTCGTGTTATGACATAAACGAAACCAAGGAACAGGAAAAACAGCTTGCCTTTCTAGCCATGCACGATCCTTTGACCGGAGTTCCAAACCGGCGCGCGCTGGAGGATGTGCTCAGACGAGCGGTAGCACGTGCCCGTCGCGGAACTATGAGTGCTCTTCTCTTTATGGATATGGACAAATTCAAGCAGGTAAATGATACTCTCGGACATGGTCTGGGAGATCAGACATTGATTGATTTTGTCCAGGTGATCCAAAAGAGCTTGCGCACTGAGGATTTTCTTGCGCGCATTGGGGGAGACGAATTCGCCATGTTGCTGGAACAAACAGAGATTCAAAAAGCTCAGAGTATTGCCGAAAGAATACGCTGTTCTATAGAGGAACATGAATTTATCATAAAGAAAAGCCGTCTTCAGCTTAGTGTAAGTATTGGCATAGCCATGATTGATGGAAAGAAGGATGTGTGGATGGTCATGGCCCAAGCTGACAGTGCTATGTATAGTGCAAAAGCAAAAGGACGCAATAAGGTCATTGTCGGTTAATTGGTGGAAGAAAAGGAAAGGGATTAAGAGATGCATAAGGAGGTTTCGGCTTAATTGCGGTTAGTAGTGTGGGTACTTGAAGGAAATGTGGGAGCGGTTCTCCTGGCTCTTCAATCGCATTTTAGTCTTGCACGGTTTGCATACATACCAACGGGCTGCCCCATTTGTAGTTCTAATTGATACCAGATCCGCATCAAGAAGCTCATTACCGCAATACCGGCATTTTTGCTTTTGCATCATTATATCACGTTTCTTTGGAAATCACTTGTGTCAATCTATACCTATATTCTTAATCTATTACTGTAACCTTTGGGCTATCAACAATACATAGTTGAAATAACAATTGTAGAGGACAGATAGAGTTAGTTTGGACAGCATGTTCAAAAAAGCAGGTGAATTGAGGGGATTAGCGTTTTTTTGGTATGCTATCGGGTGTTGAGTAAATATTAAGTTTGAGCAAAATAGTGATCTGTGCTACGTTTTAATTACTACCGAAGTACTATAATTTAGGTAGGGATAGTAGAGATAAGAAAGTACCTAAAGAATGTGGGTTTTTAAAATGCGAACACTGCATACCTATCGATTTAAAAAGGAGAAACTCCTTCTTATAATAGTTGTTTTGCTGCTTGTAAGTTTTGTCGCAAGTCAAAGTCTTAGTTGTAGTGACAAGAAACAGCAGTCCCAAAAATCTCAGGCAAAGAATGTCGAAGAAAAAGGACCGGTAATTCGGTTGGGTGTTGTGCCTGCCATTGGTACAATTGAAACAGTCGAGATTTTTCAACCCCTAATGAACTATCTCTCCGAGAAACTCCAGGCCAGAGTAAAACTGGTTCTTCTGGAAGACTATGATTCAATCATTGAGAAGATGGAGGCAAAAGAGCTTGAGGGCGGGATTCACGGTAGTTTTAGTGCATATATTGTGCAAAAGAAACAGGGGGCAATTCCTATTGCCAGGCCTGAGAAGAACGGTGTTTCTATTTATAAGGGATTGATTTTTACACGCAAAGATAGTGGAATCGCGACGATTGCTGATTTGCAGGGTAAGTCTTTTGTCTATACGGACCGCACAACCTCTGCCGGTGGTCTCTACCCACTTTATGTATTGTCAAAAGAAGGTTATGATCCTGCAACTGTTTTTAGTAGAGTTACCTATGCAGGAAGACATGATCTGGCTGTTTTGGCAGTACTCAACGGCGACGCAGACGCCGGAGCGGCGAAAGATACCACCTATTTTGATCTGGCCAAAAAGAATCCGCGAGTAGATACAGAAATGATTATAATAACGTCTTCATCTGCGCAATTTCCCGAGAAAAGTTTGGTGGTACGAAGTGACCTGGATCCGGATATCATTAGCAAATTGAGGCAAGTGCTTTTGGATATGGATGATAGTTCTGAGGGCCAAAAGGTCCTTGAAAAGCTTGGGGCTGACCGCTATATAGCATCACCATCCTCGGATTGGGCGGATGTGGAAGAAATGGTGCAGTTCACAGGAGTGTCTTTGGACTGACAAACCTCTCTCCGGTTTCTTAGAAGGTGTAGGGCATCATGGTCCTCTTTGGGAAAAATATCACCGTCAGGACGAGTTTACGGGCAAAGCTCATGGGCGCACTTGCCCTTTTCATTTTAACCACCATCGTGGGTCTGTCCTTGTTCAATATATCCTCTCAAAGACAAAGCCTGATAGCCAATGAGCGCACAAGGAGCTTGAGTTTGGCCACAACATTTGCCGCTAACAGCGCTCAAGCTCTATTATTCCGGGACTATGCGCTTTTGGAGTACTTTGTAGGCGTAGTCAGTGACGAAGATGATGTTCGCTACGCCGATATTCTGGACGCTGACGGAAAAGTCTTGGTTAGCACAGATCACCGATTCGAAGGGACCATTTTAAAAGATGATATTGGAGATAGAGCGACAAGAACAAAAAAACCACTTATCCAAGAATTTCGGGAAGAAGGGGAAGATTTTTACGATGTAGCAGTTCCTGTGGAAATTGGTGATGCTAAGTGGGGTACTGTGAGGATTGGAGTTTCCCTCAAAAGTACAAATAATGCAATATCTAGTGTCACTGAAATTATTATTGTCCGGGCTATAGTAACGTGTGTTATAGGATTATTCCTCGCTTTTCTCCTGGCTCAGAGTATGACCAGGCCAATTTCTCTTCTTGCTGAGGCTTCCCAGAAGATTGCGGAAGGTGACCTTTCCCAGAAAGTAAACATTAGTACAAGAGATGAGGTGGGGGATCTGGCAAAGGTTTTCAACGCAATGACAGAGAGCCTTGCCCTTTCTATGAGAAATCTGCACAAGAGGTTTACAGAGCGCTCGATTCTATATGATTTTAGTTCTTCCATCAGCACCTCCATGAGTGTAAGAGATATTCTGACTAAGCTGCTTGACACTTCTGTTCAGGTATTAGATGCAGATGCCGGAGCTTTTTTGCTTCTAGATGAAAATGAGGGGAAACTGAAGATCGATCTTTCGCAAGGTTTGCTGCCGGAGTTTGTTGGGATGATTGATTTGAAGATTGGAGAAGGGATTGCCGGGAAAGTTGCCAGAGATGCTAAACCGGCAGTTACAGATGACATTTGCGAGGAGTCCCCCAAGGAATCTTGCCAGGGGTACTTGAAGTCTTCTCTATCAGTTCCTTTGATCATACAAGGTAAGGTATCCGGAGTCCTTAATCTTTATACAAAAGAGACCCTCAAATTTTGCGATGAAGATCTGGAGACTGTATCTCTCATGGTTGACCAAGCATCTGTGGCGATTGAAAGAGAGAAGTTATTGGAGAGTCTTGGCGAAGAAAAGAGTAAGACAGAATCAATTCTAAAAAGCATGGCCGACGGAGTCCTAGCTATAAATACGGAGGGAAAGATCATTGTTCTAAATCCAACTGTTGAAAGGATTTTTGGTCTTCCCGGCAGCGAGAAATTAAATCTGGCGTTAGTTGAGGTGATCAAACAGCCGGATATGATTGACCTGATGTTTAGGAGTCTAAAAGAAGGAAGGGAATTGACACAAGAAATTGGTCTTCATGGTACAGAAGAAAGAATCATACAGATTAAGACCAGCTTGATTAATGGTGATGACGCTTTTTTGGGAGTAGTGGCTATTGTCCGCGATATCACAGAAGTAAGAAGACTATCCCAGGCGAAGTCTGATTTTATTTCGATGGTATCGCATGAATTACGAACGCCGCTGGCAACTATAAAAGCATACACGGATACCTTGATAAAGAAAGGATCTAATCTGAATGATAAAACTGTCTCCGAATTCTTAGGAATAATCCGGAGCGAAAGCAAACGTTTGACCAAGATGGTCGGCCAACTTCTTGATGCTTCGACCATAGAAGCCGGTTATTTTGAGATAGAATTGGAAGTTGTTGATCTGCTGTCTCTTATTGAAACAACCATTGAAGAAATGCACAGGTTGAGAGTGAATGAGCATCGGTTCAAATTGGACTTTCCGGAAAAAGTATCTATGCTTGTTGGTGATCCCGACAAAATCCGGCAGGTAATTGCCAATCTGATCGAAAACGCGATTAAGTATTCTCCTGAGACTAGCACTGTTACCATTTCGGTCCAGGAGGATGCGGAGAAAGTCGCAATTGCTGTAGCTGATAATGGCATAGGAATTGATGAAGAGTATATCGAACGGATTTTTCAGCGGTTCTATCGGGTTCACGATGATATGGTGCCTGGGAAATGGGGAGCTGGATTGGGACTTTTTATCGCCAAGACTATTATCAATGCCCATGGTGGCAGGATCTGGGTTGAAAGCGAGAGGAAGAAGGGAAGCAAATTTACTTTTACTCTGCCCAAGCACAGAAAAATCGTGGGAGAAGAGAACAAAACGCCAGCTGACGGGTAAAGCGGTTTTTGACAGCTCCTTGGTTTAAGGGCGAAGAATTGGAAAGGAAATGTGCCATGAGTAAAGGCCGAATTCTGGTTGTTGATGATGAAAAGAATCTGGTGAGAATTCTCAGAATGAATCTGGAAGACAAAGGTTACGAGGTCGAAGCAGCTTTCGACGGCCTAGAGGCATTGGATAAGATTGCTGAAATGCACCCGGAACTGGTGATGCTTGATGTAATGATGCCCAAGATAGATGGTTGGGAAGTGCTCTCCAGAATAAGAAAAAATCCCGGGGGCAAGTATATTCCGGTAATAATGCTTACATCAAAAACAGCGGGAATTTCCAAAATATTCGGTTTTGATCTTGGGGCGGATGATTATGTTACCAAGCCATTTGATATCGATGAGCTGATTGCCCGCGTCGGTGCGATTCTTAAGCGCTTTTCTCCTGCGGATGGAAGCGATAAAGAAAATAAATGGCCGAAAATCCCGGCTATAGATAGTATCAAAGGAATAAAACTGATCGATCAACGGGAGATTGCTTATATTGATGCTATCCACAATTATACCTACCTACATTCACACGACGAAAAATATCTAACTCGGTTTACCTTGAGCAATTTGGAAGAGAAATTGGCAGATATTTTTATGAGGATTCACCGGAGTCATATTGTCAATCTGAGTAAGGTCGAATCAGTGTTTTCCCCGGCTGCATCGTCATATCTAGTGCGTTTGGATGATTTGTCTCACACTGAACTACCGGTCAGCAGACGAAAAATAAGGGAACTAAAACACCGTTTGGGCATCAAGTTCTAAGACAAGAAAGAAAGTGGAGTGGTTTTCATGGTAGCGCATTTCGTCCCCCTGTCGCGACCGCTCAGCCAGAACCTGTTTACCTATACTCCTTACAGGTTACTTTGGCTAATATCTTTTCCGCCTTCTATGGGGATGAGCTTGGCAAATGCTATAATTTAATCAAGGCGAGGGTAACTTCTTACTACCTCTGTAAATGTAGCTGAAATCTTGTTGCCCACTCCTGGGTCCATGAGGAGGTTTTTTTGAGGCAGTACAGTAAGTTGATCATAATGCAAATGTTACCAATTCTGTTGATTGTGTTTTTTGCAGCGGGTTGTATTGACAAGCTTTCCAATATTGAGCTAGGCGGTTCAGCTTCAAAAACAGATAAAAAGTCTTTTAGCAAAGCGAATAAAAAGTGGCAAGAACGCCTGCCGATAAAAATTATCTCCATTTACCCTAATCAAGCTGGTCTTGCTCGACTTTACTGTGAAGTCGAAAATAAGAGTGACAAGGAGCTGGAAGCGATAAAAATCGTTGTATTGGAAGGAAAGAAAAAACAGATTGGTGCTGCGACGGTCGAAAATGTAAAGCCCGGACAATCACAAACCTTTGACATACAAACTGCTGTACGTCCCGCCGAAGTCGAAGATCCTACGGGCGAAGTTACTGCTATAAAAGAGTGAAGGGCAAACCTTAGATAAGAATGCGTGCCAGGCAGCCAAAGGGCGGTTTCCTGTGATATATTGTTTCCTTTTATTGTAACTAATCAAGACGTTAGCTATAATGAGGACAAATAAACAGTCCAGGGTTCACAAGGTGGTCAAAGCATGAACGAGAAGTGGTTTCCAATCATATTCAGGAGCTTAATTGCAGTCCTCTTGATTTCCATTCTGGTCATTGGATTGCTTGTCATACGAGCCGCATTTCAAAAGCCTACCGTTCCAAGGACAGCGGCCGAACTGGGAATTATGGATGGGAAGGCGGCTGTAAAAGCCGATCCGAAGAGCGTCGAAGCTCGCCTGACTCTCGCTGCTGCATACGCTGGGGTCGGACGTCTTGGAGATGCCGCTAAAACACTCAAGGTAGCAATTAAGCTGGATTCCAAGAATGTGAAAGCCCACTACATGCTAGGTGTTGTTTACAGGGATCAAGATAAGCCCGACAAGGCCATTGTCTCTCTGAAAAAGGCTGGAGGAATCGAAGGAGAGCTTGGTAATGTCTATAACGACATCTACTATGAGCTTGGTAAAGTGTATGTAGAAAAGGGCAGCTATAAACGCGCCATAACTGCATTTTTAAAAGCCAAAGAATATGCTACCCCCCTCTATCTGCTCCGTGAATTGGCGATGGCTTATGAAAAGGTAGATGCAGTCGAAGATGCAAAGCTTGAGTACTTGAACATTCTCGAACGAGACGTCAAGAACACTGAAGCTCTAAAGGACCTAAGGCGGCTTGGCGTCAGTGAAGAGATAATAGAGGAAGTGCAAAGTAGTGGGAGAGACAAATAATCTGAGCTATTTTGTATTCAATAAAATCGCTAGGAGGTCGGATTGGCAACTGGAACCACACTGACTAGAAAAAAAATCAGAAAATATATCCTTGCAAGTGCAGTTTTGGCGGTTATTCTGGCCAGCCTTCTCTTTCTTCTATACTTGCTTTCAAAGCCACCGACAAACATCGGTGCTAAAAGGCTTGAAGGTTATAATCACGAGTTTTCCATATATGGTTTCGAGGGAGATAGATTGTCTCGGCCAACGGAAGTTGCGGTTGACAAAAACGGTGATATATACGTTGTTGACAGTAACAAACATCGAATCGTCGTATTTGACTCAACAGGCAAGTTTATAAGGAAGTTTGGCAAGGAAGGCGAAAAGTCCACCGAACTTCAGTTTCCAAGCGCTGTTGCTGTTGCCCCCGACGGGCGCGTTTATGTCCTCTCTTCTACACAAAACAAAATCGTGATTTACAGAAACTTCAAACCCGACCGGGTTATACCTGTCGAGAAGCCCCTGTCTGCCACGATCAAGAAAAGTCGCCTTTACATTACCACTGCTCGCGGTATTATGATCGGTGACCTTGATGGCGAGCCGATTGATAGCTTCGGGAGGCGTGGAAGTGGCATAGGTCTTGTAGACCTACCCAATGGCATCGCCGTTGACGATAAAGGGAATACTTATGTTGCCGACAGCATGAATTACCGGGTGCAAGCTTTTAGCAAAGAAGGTAAAAGCATGTGGATCCTGGGAAAACCCCCGAAGTCCAAGCAGAAAGCGATCAAAAGCATTGAGAGAACGTATGGTCTGCCGACTGGTTTGGCAATTGATGAAAATGATTACCTCTATTTTGTAGATGCTTTCAATGGTGAGATCGTTATAGCTAACAATAAAGGTGAAGAAGTCGAGAAGATTGGCAGCTGGGGCCATGATGACGGACAATTCTACTATCCCGGTGGTATTGCTTATGCAGGAAACCGAAAATTTGTGATTGCCGACAAGTTCAACAACCGCGTGCAGGTTGTCTATATTCCGAGTCCTGCGGCAGAAAGGCCAGCTATCCGCCTGGCCCGGTATGCAGTCCCATTGTTGCCGCTCCTCTTCCTCTTGCTGCTTGCGGCCTGGCTATTGAGAAGACGTGGGCGTGTGATTGTAACCGAGCCGACATTTCTTGATTGGGCGATAGAGAACGATGCATTGGCTATGCTTAGAGACGAGTTTCGTGTACTTAGGGTAGCCGAAGAAGTCTACAAGGCTTATGAAGATCGCGTGGAGGCTGATATTGCTCTTGCCGATATTCTCGAGGTCGGTAAGTACAAGGAAAATATGATTAACAAAATTGCCAAAGATTTTGACACCGATGCCATTTCGGTAAAAACCCTTGCCATCTGTAAAAAGAGCAGAGCCAGAAGTAAACTACTGGTCGATAATCCAGCATTAAGAAAGATAGCAAAACAGCTTAAGATCTCAGTTCTCAACCACGATGAGTTAATGGCACTATACGAAGAGTCTGCTACCGAGTAAGAGCCCACCTAGTAAACAAGTAGTTTCCCGGATTTCAATGCTGGATGCGACGTCGCCGCAGATCTTTGTTATCGAACCCATGTGATCTGCAAAACTACTTGACTGCCTTTCTATCGTCATCGTGGCAGAGGCGGCAGATGATGAGTGAGTGACAAGCGCCACATCCTTTAAGTGGCGAGTCATCGTGGGGCGAGAGAGTAGCAAAGTCCGGGTCTCGTGAGGCCGGGCCGTGTACTTTTCTCCAGCGATCCGACGGGCCATGGGGTGAGGGAAAATCGTGGCATCCCCTGTTGCAGAATTTATACTCCGTTCGGTGACACCGCCAGCAGATGTCCTTGACCAAGAAACCTTCTCTGGCGTGTTTTCCTTTTTCCATAAAGTCTTTAGTGTGAGGCATCTCAAGACCGTGACAGACGTTGCATTCTGTCTTGACGTTGTGGCAGCCCCGGCAGTTTTTCGGAAGGGCAAGCCTTGTTGGTAAAAACTCTCGGTCAAACAGACGCTGGCTACTCGCAACATCGGCTTGCTTGCTGCTAGCAACATGGCATACTTCGCAATTGGCGCTGGCGACCTTTTCGTTGTGACAAAGGACGCATTTTTCCATCGTGGGCCTCTTTGGACTGGCTACTTCGTTTCCGTGGGCTGTCGTGTTGTGACAATCAATACATTTGTATCCTGCCTGAGTGATATCGAGATGACGCACACGGATTCCCCGATGGCTAGCAGTTCTACGCTCAGTATCACGGTGGCAGCGAAGACACGACTGATTAGCAACATCAGCCTGGTGTTTGCGCTTATCGCTTTGAGGAGAGCGTATTATCCAGCGGACATAGTCGAGCTTGGAAACGAAAAAACCAACTACTCCTGGTGTTTGATGGCACGCCATACAGGAGGTACCTTTATGGGACGACTTACTTAGGGTTCTCTCCTGCTTCTGATCGGTGTGGCAGTAAGCACAGGTTGAGGGCTTTGCACTGTAAGTTTCTACAGACCAGTAAAGGCCAATCGCAAGGAGTAAGAACACAATCCAGGTGATTGAGGTCCCATAGATCGTTGGTTCTTTGGTTGTAAGAATTATTCTTCTCTTGGGGCCGGAGCGATTCGAGATGATGAAGTAGGTTGTTAACGATAGCAAGACGCAAATAAGGACAATTACCGTGAGGATGCCCATCACAAGGATCGTTTGTGTAAGATCCGCACGAGGATCGCTAATCACGTCGCTAACTATTGAAACTGACCGTGTCAGAAAACCCGCTGCTCCACCAAAAAAGCGGGTAAAAAAACTAATCTCCAAGGCCCAGATCCCTCCTCAACTCTTCGATAATTTGTGGGTCGACTCCCGGATGGATGTGTCGAGTGTGGCACCCGTCGCATCCATCAGGATGGTGGCACCTGTCACAGATTTTCTGTCCAAGCTTTTTTACCTGAGAAGCATGTTTTGGAAGGAAAGAATCTGGGTGAGGCATCTTAAGACCGTGACAGTTATTGCATAAACTCTGTTTATGACAACCAGTGCAGCTCTTTGATAGGTTCTTAGCTTCCTTGCCGTGGACGTTCAACCACCCGGACGAGTGAGGGATCTTAGTACCGTGACAGCGCTTGCAATATGCACTGCTTCGGTGGCAAGTTTCACAGGTGGTTAAATTCCCCATGCCGTGAAGCTTGCGCCAGTTTTTACCGTGAGTGAGACGCCAGGATGTAACTCTGGATCGCGGTTCGAGCACGACATTCTCCACATGACAGGTATCACATTTTGCGGTCTGATCGCCGGTATGACAATTTATACATATTCCCAGCGAGGGTTCACCTAAGCCAGCGAGCTTCTTGTTATGCACAATTCCGCTGTGGCAATCCATGCAGCGGTAGCCTGCTTTGTCAGGCTCGATGTGGCTCATTCGGATGCCGTTACGCTCAACATTATTTTGTCTCACGTCGGTGTGACATCGGAGGCAGGAATCATTGGTTACAGCAGCTGTAATAGTCTTAGGGAATAGTAGTCTAGAGGGATATCTAACGGCCATTCGTACCACTTCAAGCCTTTGTACTGCCATGCCGAGTATTCCAGAACGCTGGTGGCAAGAATTACAGACGCTCTCTTGATGACTCGATTGTTGCCAGGTTTTAAATTTCTTTTGATGGCATAACTGGCAGAAGGAGGGTTGTGTTGAAAGTCCAACCAGCAGACTGGTTGCCGTAACCAGCAAGCTGACAATTAGAATGATCAGTGTTCCTTTTGTAACAACAGATCCGGTTTTCAAGTAACTATCGCGTTCTGATGACAAATCAAGCTTCGACATAGAAGTGATGTCCTCCTAATGGCCCAGTACGGTAGTTACTTGCTTGCTAACACTATCGAATACTCCCCAGGCACTGTCTTCAAGAAGAGTTCCTCTATCCTTCGGGATAGCAGCCAGAAAATTGGTGTTAATCTCGATCAGATACTGATCAGCGGTATAGGCAAGGTGGTATCCGCCGTATCCCTCTTCGTAGCCAGTGTGAACCTTTATACCATTGCGCGTAGTAACAGCCGTTTCTTCGGGATAGCGAATTTTGAGATTCTCGTTTATCTCCTTGACCGCATCTCTTGGATCTTCATAAAAGGCGATTTTAACATAGCTGTTGTGTTTGGCGAATACATCCTCTTTGTCTGTCTCGTAAATGGCCTCAGCCGCAAACTTTTCTTCACCCGGTACCTTATGATGAGCCTGCGTATTGAAGCCTTCGATCTTCGGGGGCAGAAAGCGAACAAGGTTGACTGGCGCAGCAGCGCGCTCACGAACGTAACCTTTAAGCTTTTGGTCCTGCACAGTCTGTTTTCTTACCTTCTGGTCAAGAAAAATGAACTCGCGAACCGTCAAAGCGCTGCAGCTAGCAAAAGAAACTAAAGCAATGGTTATAGCTGCGATTTTCAGTTTTTGCTCAAAGGATAACTTTTTCTCTTTGGGAGTACCAATTTCATCGGTTTGATCTGGCAGTTTATTCCCTCCTCTGTTCCGATCAATTTTAGCATTTCCCGGGAATTCAGACAATTAATAACACCGGCCCCTAAGCGGAGCCGGTGTTATTTGCATATTACCACACAAGCTACATCTTATCGTCGATCAAGTTGTATCTCACACAAGCTACATCCTATCGCCGATTAAGTCGTGGCATCGCATACAGAATGCATCAAGTGCTCCATCAGTACCAACACCAGCGTCTGTGTTCAGTGTATCTTCGGTTAGAAGCTTAAAGCCAGTATCCGCACCAGAGTGTGGGAAGTCAGACTTGGGAACTTCCTGCCTGACAGCATCGTAGTAGTCATTGCCGTTGTTATAGTAGTGGCATGCGTTACACGAGGGTGATTCTCCAGTCGTACTCATGTACTCATCATAGTCAGCATCGGTGACTGGCATGTTGCCGCTGTGGCAGTTCCAACATTCCAGGCGACCCGGTACTGTGTGCGTACGGTCGCTGTGCATCGCTGCGGACCGGAAGTTGCCGCCGCCCGAAATCGAGTCGTAATGACCGATGTTCAGGTTGTGGCAGTCAGCACACCAGACCGAGAGTCTAGGTACA
>SDBS01001347.1_pt1 | contig 24917 bp, 38 predicted proteins | sample 2277091 | NCBI WGS metagenome assembly SDBS01 (sample SAMN10404972, study PRJNA504765) | marine sediment metagenome | isolation source: marine sediment core GS10_PC15, 163 cmbsf | place: Arctic Ocean: Southern Knipovich Ridge | collected 2010
TCTGCACGCTTACCAACGTTCTCCGTTAGGAACTTAATCCTGCCGTCTTCGTTAACGTACCTTAATTTTTCTGTTCCTGGTTCTTCCATGATGGTGGATTATTTAATACAAAAATAAAGTTTTTTTACTAAAGCAAATCTGTGAATAATTTTATAGCCGCTTTGTCCATGAACAAAAGGTTGGTTGTGCTAACCTGATCTACAAGTAATTTCTTATCCCCAAGCAGATAGTCCACCTTGGCCGAGGGCGCGGTACGGGATATCTCTCGATGTAATTTTTGGATATCTAAATCCACTTGCGCTGGCTTGGTGCCCTTATCTTTAAAGTACTTCTTTAAGCTCACGATCGCAAAACAAAACTTGCGCAGATTAGCATCATATCCATCGTATACGATATCAAATTCGGGGCCGTGTAGTATAGTTTCACTCATAGGTTAAGAGTAACTGACCACTTGTCAACTTAACGGAACCTGCCCCGCTCTTACGTCTTAGGTATATCATAATGGTTTTCCCTGCCATAGATGTAAAATCTATTGATGGGGTATCCAGGTTGAGCCACCCCACTGCATTTGGTATATCCCACGGGCCTGCAAAATCAACAGCCCCATCTTTATTATACAATTTGTACTCTCCTACTGATGTACTGTTCGTTTTTCTTGTAAAGCTACCTATGCCGTTTACGGTAGTTGCTCCTGCCTTTATTTCATCCAACGGAGGTATGTGTGCCCGGTATCCTATTAATGCCCATGTAGATGAAGAAGATGCAATCTCCGCATCAAATCCCCAATCAATAACGACAATAGGAGGATCGGCTGCCCCGCCTCCTGCATCAACCTCTTCTCGTCCTCTGGCCTGAAGATTAGGAATCCAAGTCGAGGCTTCCCCGCCTGTTATTTCTACTGCGTCATTGCCCGAAAAGTCATAGCCATCCGTGGTGAGGAAATAAGTTCGATACTTGTAGTGGTCACTATCTGTATCCGGTTCCCCGTAATCAGGAACAGGACTAGCCGTAAGTTTTTGCCCTAACTTCGTCATATTTGAAGCGCATGGAATACGGCCTTATCCATAGTGATGTTATTGGCATTGGTCTGATTCTCGATCCAGATTTCTACGTAATCATTCAGGGCTAGTTCTATGATGCCTTGGGTAGATATTTGGCGCTCATCGCCACTCGTGCCCATCTTTTCAACAATCTCTGTCTTGGCTACGACAACTCCATTCTTAGCTATTACCATAGCATAGATATTGTTGCTTCCTGCTGGGGAGAATGTAGCCGCTATGTGAACTGTGAATTTCTTGGTATCTGCACCAGTATATCGGAGCCTGTTATTGGTGCCCGTGTCGTCATCGAAGTTGGAAGTTTCTCCCAGAGTGGTGGTTCCTGCTGCCTTGATGGGCGTATTAACTGCCGCTATTGTTGTAGCTGCCGAAGCAGAAACAAATAATTCTCCGTAAGACAGTCCTGCCGTAGCATCTACTGCTGTTTTGAGTTCGGCAACCGTTACGGTATTCGGCCCATCGGTGAGGTCGCCCGTTAGGTTCAGGTCTTCAATAAAGGCTTCTGCCCATCGTTTGCCACTTATACCAATCTTACCTTCTAGATTCGCTCTTGGATTTACATTACTTGTTGCCATATCAGAATGTTATTTCTTTGGGGATTAACGCCTGCTCACCGTCAAGGTCAAGGAATACCTCCCAATGTTGATCTTTAAAATTACCTGTGGCCGCATCGGCCTGTGTTATTGGCGATAAGTCGCCATTAGAATCCATCTCCCATAATGTATCATCAAAGATAACAGGCAGCCCGTACTTAGGAATGCACTCGCTACCTATCCCTATCTGCCAGAATGAATTGAACTCTCCGATTCCATTAAGGGCTGCGCAGTAAATCTCGGTTTCCGTTAGTAGGTCTTCATCATAGGTCTTCAAACAGAACGCCCCGCCCTTTACTGTCATTATGACAATAGCGCCACTATCTTCATCCACAACAGGAGGGCCGGTAACGTTACGGATCTCTCTTTGCGCACGCGTAGTTTCATCGTAAACAAAAACCCTATAATTAGCCTGTTCTGCCATTCTACAAATTTAGTAATTCTGCTTCTCTTGGAGTGGGGCTGAAGTTACCATTGGCGATATTGCGCTGCAATACATCCTTGGGAACGGCTGCTGCGCTCACCGGAAGTAAGGCATGCTTACAATTATGGCCACCTCTCCATATAAATATGGTGTCTTTGTTCGTGCCACGCGTCTTGCCTTGCCATTCTTTATTGGGGGTTGGGTTGCCGGCCGCTCCCGTGCTTTGCCCGGTTACCCACCAACTTACCTCTGCCTTGTGAAAGAACTTGCCATTCCGGGGAATACAGAATTCCCTTGAATCGGTTAATAGCCCTCCGGTATATTGATAGAACTCCAGTTCCAGATCATCGGCTGTGGCGTTTGTGTAGCTTGAATCATAGGTAGAGAATAGGTCACTTGATATCTGCTTGCTGTATCTGTGGAGCCTACCCAGTACTTCTTCATTGCCTTCTACAATGGTTCGGATATTAAGTACCGTTTCACCTATGCCTGCTCCGGTGCTTACGGCATCATCCAGGAGTTGCCTGATAGGCTCAATGAACTCGGGGTCTAAAGGCGCACCAATAAGGCGCTGTGTGCTTGAGCGTTTACTCGAAGCGGTAACCCCAGCCACAAACTCACTCTCTGAGAAGTCGGCAAAGCGCCTTGAAAATATCTCTTGATTAATTGCAGCCTGCCCATCGAACTCTTTGATGAATGATCGGGTAGCTTCGATGTATTCGCTTCGGTTAAGCACTTCCCTTAACTGAATGGCTATCTGATCAACAATAGCAAGGTTCTCTGTGGTGACGAGGATGGAGCCTGCGGAGGTTTCCAGTTGGCTAATCAATTCAATTACATCCCCGAATATCTTACGCTGGGCTATAATTACACCGTCTTCATAGGCTAAAGGAACGCTATCGTAGCGGTCAGTCTTTTGCGTTATCAGTTCGAGTAAGGTGGCCATTAACTAGCGGCAACGTCCTCAACGATAGTTTCAATTTCCGTAGCGCCATTGGCTACGGCTATTTTCGCAGCCTCATCTCTGAGCGCCTTTTGTTGTTCGTCAAATGGCTTCTCAAAGAACTCCGAATCCGCAGCCACCAAATCACCTATGATTGTAATGGCACTGCAATGGATAATCTCCTCTGCCGGGGTGACGGTTTTGCGTAACAGCTTCATGCTCACCTCATCGGAACTCAGGGTCAGCAAACGATCGGTCTTGGTGATCAGATTGAATACCTTGGCGCTTCGTTTCTCATTGAAATATAGCGTGTTAAGGAACTTGAAGATAATCGCGTGCAATACTGCCGGAGGCAATCCAGCCTCTTGCGCTGCTGCTAGTTGGGCAATATAGTCGGCCTCGGTAGTGAAGTCGAAAGTAACCGGCTTGGTAACCGTGGGAGCATTAAAGAACTCCCCGTAACGCATCCACCCTACTGAATCCAGAATGAATATATACAGATCAAACTCCTGATCTGCAATAGGTTCCACAAAAGCAAAAGTAGCTTTCTGATCCAAGAATTTGCCCGTAGCCGTTTCTTGCGTAGCCCCCTTGGACTCTGTGCTGGAGGTTTGTAGGTGCAGTATTTTCCTGCCCTTTATCTCATCGCCCTGTATCTTTTTCTCTAAGAACTGCAATATAGCGGGATCCGGACTGACGTATTCCATTGGGGTACTGATACTTGAATCGTTATCACCCTCTCTTGAAGCTGGGCGTATCAATAGATCACGGGTTGGGCTTACCCGGCTGCGCAATCCCATTCCATTACATCCAGGGCATTTTTTAGCATGGGAGTTTCCCTTATCATCCATGAATTCAATAAAGCCATCGTTGCATTGATTGTCTTCTTTGTCGGTAAAGTCGCAGGGATCTCCAACCATAACACGTACCGGGAATACAGACTTGTTGATGCTGATTTGTAGGTTGCTCGAATTCAGCGCCATAAGATTGAGGTTAGGTACGGCTGAACTAAATGGACTTATCCATCGTATGTTTTCTTCAACAGCCTTGGCATTGCCTTTTAGCTTTTCAACAGGTAAGCGCATCCAGTTGTGCTGGAAGAATAGTTGCAATTCAAAGGTGAAGTCGATTTGTTTGCCTACTTGAACAACCCTCCAAATAGCCACGTCATCATAGAACTCGTAAACACGGCCAACTTTCATCTTCGTGTTTCCGAAAGACACAACGCTCTTTTTCTTTAACTCGACCATTGCATGCACTCCGGACTCGAAGCTAACCAATTGTTCCACAGTATAATAGATGGGTATGGGGCTAAGTAGTGTCTCATCGTCCATGCGAACTTCTTGACTCTCCTCATCAACTACGATAGGTATCTTGTCAGGCCGCACCGCAATAATGCCTTCAGCATCTTTGGCCTTTACTGCCGGCATGATATTCTTTGAGAAGTTCTCCACGGAAGTATATCCTGGCACCTCTCCCTCTACATAGGATTGAAAGGTTTCTTCGCCATCAATGAAGCGTTGCTCATCTTGAGCGTATTCAATAGACCAGTTGCTATCGTGCCATGCCCGCCCTCGGGTATTCATATAGTCCTCAAAAACAGGAAGAGTGGTCGGCTGATAATTGTCCTTACGATACTCCATCTCCTCCTTGTCCTCGTTTGGGCTTCGCTTCATAAACAGTTTGCTCGGAAAGATATCGTCCTCACTATGAACCTGAATGGCCTCCATTCGGTTGACGGCTGCATTGTATCCAGGCCAGTATTCGGGGAGCGCCCCGTCCATCCTTTCGACCTTTCCTTTTTTGTCGAACTTCTTTAGCTTCTTAACTACCCTTTGGGTGAGTTCGAGTATCTCTTCAGGTAAAAACATTATGCTGCTTGTTTTTCAAAGGTACGACCATGCATTGACTCCCAACTGTACTTTTCACAGGCACAGCCTTTGGCCTTGCGACTCATTTGCGTTGATTTGCCCATTTGTCCTCTCGTATATAGTTAGACTTGAATAGGTGCTTACCATTGGTGTAGACGACCATCAGGCGATCATACCACTCCCAATAGCGGATTTTCGTTTTCGTTTTGCCCATTGCATTACCATACAGACTCAGGATATAATGCTGATTCACGATATCGCTATATGACAATGGGCTGTGCTCGTCACCAAAGAACAGTACGTTCTCTGCGTTAGCTTGCGGTATAAGGCCTTTTTTAGCGCATGTGCCGCTGAATATCAACTCATCTGGTAGGCTACCTCCCCACTTCTCTTTAAGGCTTGTAAGCGGAAACTCAAAGTTATCCTGTACTTGCTCGAAGAACTTGGCTGCCGTATCGCTCTTTTTGATGTAACAGAATGAACTCTGGATGGAAGGAAACTTGGCGGCTTCCTTTAGCTTGAAGAATTCCCATATTGTATCGTTGGTTGCCCAAGGAGAATACTTGATCTTATCTGCTTTGCCTCCGGTATCGACTACATGGGTTTGATAGTATTTTCTGCTTTTGTGGAGTTCATCAATGAGTGGTTGAATGTCTTTGAGCGCTATCGCGTCCACATCCAGGTAAAGGTTTCCATCGAAAGGAAGGTATTCGTAAAGCCCAACCTTTACTTTGGCCGGCATGAATTTGCCTTCATGGAAGAAGCATTCCGGGGGCATCTCAATAACATGGTCGAATGGTTTCAGGTTGAATAATTCCTTATTGCATACACCATCGTGCAGCAAAGCCACAGGAATATCGGGGTTGAAATGCTTGATGCTAAAAGCTAAATTGTAGGCAGCGAAAGCATAACCCCGCTTGCCGAATGCTAATAATACAACGCCTTTTGTTTTCATAGAATTAGAAGCGGGGGCCGAAGCCCCCTTACTCCCTAGAATATGCCAATAGGAACAGCGAAGATATTACCCATAGAGATATTCTTCCACGCTGCGGTTGCTTCAAACCGTTGCGCTTCATTATCATCATTGGGAATTATCCGGCCACCCTGAAGGGTAACTGCTGAATCAACCCATGTAACACGGTCTGTTTCAGTTCCACATTCGTGAAGAATCAACCCGCCAAACCTTCGTCCATCAAGAACGTCATTGTAAAAATCAACGTTCGCATCGTCCACACTACCATCCAAAAGGGTGATAGTTCGATCGTAATTCACCACACGAGATGGGGAACAACTTACCTGTGAATCGATTTCAATGGGGCTTGGTGCCTCCATGCCGACCTTGATTTGCTTAACGAGCGTAGCCCGGTTAGCAGCAATTTCAGCATTGATTTGGGATGCAGAACTTGGATCGGTAAGCTGATGGTCACACTCTAAAAGAATGACATCAGAAATACCTCCAAGCACAGCTTCACAAAGAAGTACCGAATGATCGCCTACGGGATCAACACAGTACGATTCGCAATTTGCCATAACTTAATAGTTAAAATGGCCTTTAACACTTTGTTATGCCTGTTAAAGTCACGGCAACACACCAAGTATTACAAAAGTAATAATTTTACTCCTATATGGGTCGGAGGTAAAGTTTGTTCCAATCGGGCAGTGTTAGATTTACAGGCTTACTATCCTCATAAAAGGAGGGCTTTTCTGCCATCATCTGCATATTAGAATCATCATATATCACGCGCCCCACTTGCTCTATCTTATCGCTCAACGTGCCGGTCATCTTCATTCTGTTGCCCCTATTCTTCCCGTAAAATCCTGCATGATAACAACGAGGCACATCTGGGAATACGCAATTGAGTTGACTCTGTTCCACTATTCTACGAATAAGACCGGCTTGCTCCACCCATGTTTTGCCGAATCGGCTATTGGGAAACTTAGATTGTATGTAACGGAATGGCCTCATGTAATATTTCGCGGTGTTGTGTGGGAGCAGATCAGCGAGGCGTTCTTTTTTGAAACATACACCCAGGCTTTGATAATCGTCCTTTGCTCCAAAGTAATAATTCCGGTGATCGTTGGTTAGTTCAAACTTGGTATTCTTGTTATCGCTCCCGATCGAAGCATAGCACTCCTGCTTATACTGTATGTAGTAATGCCACTTGAAGAAATCGTTGGATATCATTACATCCGTTTCGATCATAAACACATACTGATCTGCCTTCTCTATTGCGTACAAGTATCCATTGATAATGTTGTTGCTTAGTTTGCCCAAGTCGTAATCGTTTTCAGGTTCTAGTTTAACCTCGTGGCGATACCGGAAGCTACTAATCACTGCAAGTATCTCTGGATCGAATCCACAATCTACCTTGAATATGTAATACAGGTTTTCGCTCCCTCTCGCATTTTGGATATGCTTCAGGCAATGGTGCAGCATCTCTGGCCGCTTGTAACAAGGGATTAGAACTACATCCATCCTTTTGCTTTTGCTACGTAAAATACTCCAGTCATCAAAAAATAGAAACCCACGGAAAGGACGATAAAATCGATAAGCATGCAGAAGAAATAAACGCAAAGCTGAAAAGTAGTTGCGCTTCCTTTTGGAATGAACCGCTTCCGAAATAGGCGACTGATCATTTGTGCTTCTGGCGATGTTTGGTGTATTCGGTTAGTTGTTCCCGTTCACATAACTTACTCGTGCGCAAGTCCATGTGGCTTGCATAATTGGGCTGAGTAGCATAATGCCGGTTGCGTTCCATCTTTATTTTGTTGGCCTTCTCGCATAGCTTCGAGGCAAAGAAACCCATGATCTTTCCTTGAGGTAAGTAAAATCCTCCTGCCCTATCGAAGAGTAGCCTATTGACAACCGTACAGCCCATGCCGGTTCTTAATACGCGATAGACGCTCCCAAAGTTCTCCACACCCTGATCTGCACTGAATCTGGTATAATCGTAAAAGCTGACCATTCCGCAATCCTTATACAAGTCAATAACCCTATTGCACTCCTCCATCCATCCTCGGTGAAAGTACATGTCATCGTTGGCCATGCAGAACCACTTGCCTTCAGTCCGGTCGATAATGAAATTGAAGTTCCATGCGGTCCCCATGTTTTTCTTGTTGTGATGCACATAGGTTACGATGTCGCGTTTTTGCATTTCTAATAACCATTCGTGAGTGCCGTCATTGGAGTTATCGTCTATTACAAATATCCGGTTTTTGCCATTGGTGGCTGCCGCGATAGACCATATACACTTCTGTAAATAAGCCAGCCGATTATAGGTGACTAAGGCAATGTCGAATCTTACCATGCCATTGCGCGTTGATAGCCTCGACTAATCTTCCCATAGTACGGATCCAACACGCTTCCCATATCGATGTAAGTAGCCTGAGTGAGTATGGGATACATATCGTGAATCAATACCGGGGTGGCCATGCCGGCACAGATGATCATCACATCATCGGGCTTTATTAAGGCGTTGCAATGTGTCCAGATATGGGAGTAGTCTAACCAGCAATTCTCCTCACTTATTGTGATGTGGTGCTCGTTATCGAGTTCAATGTGCGGAGGTGCCACCAAGATGACGTTGCGTCCTTCTATGGCCTTGAAAAAGGACTTGAGGCGCTCTTGCTTACTTGCATCTACGAATAAGCTATTTTCAGAGGGGGTATATTGTTTCGGTAAAAATTCCTTCAGTCCTTCTCGGGCATCCCTTCGCATTCCCCAATAGTATGTTTGCTCTTTAAGTGATCGCTTCAGATTCTTCCCTAATGTTTCGAAATATTGGTGCTTATCGCAATTATGCCCTTCCTTACCCTGCATGCAGAACAGTTCCCCATCGCCATAACGAGCATAGGCAAAATTAATGCCGTTCTCCAGGTTGGATACTATCTGGCTATACGTTAGCGGGGACTGCATCATTCAATTCGAGTTCCGTGCCCGTTAGTGCGGAGTATAGGTTTTGTAGTTGGTGGACGTATGTAAGCTCTAGGCATTCTCTATCAAGTGTTCCGAATCGAAGCCAAGCATACCCGTCTTTAAACGCCCCAATAAGGAATTCATCTTTATAGTAGCATACTGTGTCAAATGTAAACCCAAACCTCTCTAGCCATTCTTCTGTTAGGGGGATTGGTTCTAATGAAATGGCAAACATTTGTGCATAGGATAGATGCCTATAAACATCATCCATTGAGTAATGGAAATCTCTCATACATTGCTTGATGGCCTGGGGTGTGTATGGGGTTAGCTTGGAGCATTCTTCAATAAATGCTTGTTGTGGTGGGGGAAATTCTGTTAGATTCATGGTCTGTTATAAATTACAATCATGTGATTCTTGCCCTCTTTGATAACCTTACATCCTTGTATCCACTTAGTAAAATCTCCGGGATAGAATCGGTTGATATGCCAATGCACTCCGTTATCGAGCGATGACCTTGGCCAGGGTACTGTAATTATCAATGTGCCCCCTCGCTTGACTGAGGCCTTTAAGTTTCCAATAAAGAGTTGTGGATTGTCCACGTGCTCAAGGGTTTGAGAGCACAATACAAAGTCATAGACTCGTATTTGCTGTTGCCTTTTATCAAAGTCTGCCTGTACAAAGGTAACTCCCGGATGTTCTTCTTTGGACAGTTCAATTGCCTTGGCAGAGAAATCGATGCCGGTGCACTCTAGTTCCGGACTGATATCCAGTATCTCCTTAATGGATTGTCCGCGTCCACAGCCTACTTCGACCACAGTTCCCATTTTGGGAACATAGGCTTTTAGATACGGCCATAACCATTCGCTGAGTCGCTCTGGTGCATCTTCGGTCTTCGCATATTGGGCATCCCAATTCTCAAGCGTATTGGGGTTTACTTTCTTTTTTCTAACCACGCCAAATCCATTTTTTAGTTAGCACACACATGCATCGGTAGAACTGTATCTCATGGAACATTGTAGGAGGATTCTTTTTGTTCCTGCTCTTATGTAGATCGTCCACTAAGGTATAAAGATATTCTGTGCAGGGCTGTTGCTGATCGGCATGGACTGCACTCCCATAGCTTGTGTGTAAATCCTCGATGATATACAGGCCACCGTCTGCTAAATAATTACTCAGCCACTTAAAGCAGTTCACTTGATGGCTCCAATGGTGGCTCCCGTCATCGATAATGATATCGAACTTGCCGAAGTCCACGCCTACCTTGAGCATAGCATCGCGGTCACCTTGATCAGCTATCACAATATCAATGCGGTCGGCAGCATGCTTGACGCATGCGGGGTTCTTATCTATCCCGGTAATCTGGCCTAATGGGAAATAATCCTGCCACATCCTCACGCTGCACCCTTCCTTAACGCCTATCTCCAATAGCTTGATTTGCTTATCGCGCATCGGCTCGAAGTGCTTCTCATAATAGGGAGTGTAATTGTGGTGGCTGCTTACCTTGTCGGTGCCGTGCTTCTTGGCTAGTTCATCGAGTGTTTTCATATCGTTTTCGTATTTCAGGTGACATTATTTTGAGCCATGTTCGAGTAGGGGGATCAATGAATACATCGAACAGGCTGCCCATATCTATACAGTTACCTTCAAATCCCATCTTCCAAAGCCGTCCTGCAACCACTCTGGAGCATTGTCCAACTGTCGGGATAACAGTACATTGAGGGTTTCTATTAACATAGTTTTCAACAGGCACCCACCATTCGTCTATTTCAGCATAGGCCGTTTTGGCTGGAGTGAAGACGTATTCCGTCACCCCAATGATAGGCTTAACGTGCTCTGGTATATTGCTCCCAATGTACAGTAAGTTCTTTGGTTTGAGGTAGTTATTCACAAAGTTATGAAACAGGTCTGGACGGAAGCAGAACAGGTAATGAAACAATATCGGACTCAGGAACTCTTTCTCATCCGTTAACCGATCGATCATTATCTGCAATTTCCTATTGTAAGGAAAGGGTAGAAAGCAGCCATCTCTCATTCCTGGTTCTCGTGGCCAGCTACAACTCACCCCTTTAAGGAAGCGGGAATCCCTGATTAGAAAGGAATCTTTTATCTCAGCTTGTAGCTCTGGACTGAATACAGTCTGGTTGCCTCCCATTGGGTTATCGCCTAGCGCATTGCCATTCAAATGCTTTCCGGACATCTGCATTATATCGTTATCTCCATACCGGGTATAGAAGCATTGGCCTCGATCCAAGGCAGTGGTTATCGCGTTCAGGCTGGCGGTTGTGTCGTGTATCTTAATCATTTGATATGGACTTTACTATGCTGGAAGGTTTCCCTCCAAACGGTTTCTATGTCATCGGGTAAAGTTAGCCCCTCCTCCTCCAACACCCAATTAATCACCTCCGGGAAGTGCATGAAGTGCGGGAACTCTATGGTGGTGTAAGGCAGTTCCAGTTTATCTAATCGCGCTAAGAAGTTATTCTGCTTCTGAACGATTAAGTCTGCGTGACTACGGTAAACCGGGCTTGTCATTTCGGGTATCCTGCGCAGGGATTCAACAATGTGTTCAGGCTTGCGGGTACAGTATATAATCCTGATGTCGTCTCTGGCTTCAGCCCAATGGTTTATCAGGCTAGGGAAGGTGAGGAATTGCGGGTCTTTAACTACATCATAATCCACTTGCTTTGCCATTTCATACAGCTTGGCATTCTTCATAGGCAGCCCATTCATAAACCGCTTACGGAACTTGTTGTTGATGTTCAGCACTTCGGGGTTCTCATTCCCAGCATCATATCGTTTGTGCCAAGACATCTTGCCTGTGCGCAGCCCTATATTGATGAAGTACTGCATTAGGGCACTCGTTCCGCATCTACCTACGCCTGTGACTAGAATCATCCGTTATTTACGTATTTAAACTTTTGCCTAAACTCATCTGCACTACGAACATATATCTGTTCGCCTTTTATCTGCTTATAGACTACCATCACCTGCCCGTCCTGTTCATTTGTTGCGTTGATGATATTGGTAAGCAGAACCCTATATTCTCTTCTGTTCTTTTTGTTCGTGTAAACATCGTATTGTTTCATTTCAAATATTCGTGATCGTACTTGTTATTTCCACGATACCAGTGAAAAACGTAAATGCCTTTCATAAGCCCTATCTTCATTCCTCTGCGCTTCAATTCATTGTGGGCTTCGTTATCTACTCCAAGCATCCCGCGTCCCTTAAATCCGCCCATACGCTTCCACGAAGATTTCTTTATCATAAACATCATTCCACTCAAAGGAGCCTTGTGGGTAACATTCTCGACCTTGTGCCCCTCTTTCGACCATTGTACTTGGGCTAATGCGTGGTGGTAGTCCATATCGTTATTCGCCTTATCTACTCCCGGCAATATTTGCCACCGGCAATCTACTCTATTCGTGTGACATGACAATAGATCGTACTCCTGCCCACCGTTTGCCAACACATTGTCTATGTGCTTACCGAAATAAGGATGAAGAAACATGGCATCCCTATCTATGAAGCCACACCAATCGTCTTTGTCTTTGAGCAGCTTCACTTCCCGATTGTAGGCATCTGCGATGTTCTTGTTGCTATCCCAAGGTATGACGTATCTAATCATTGTCCGGCTCACCTAATTTTACTGGCGCTGGCTTAATCTTATCTCGTAGAGAGTATAGTGCATCTCTCAATTCTTCTGTCTCCTTATAGTCAAAGCACACCCATCCAAGTTCTTCATTGTTGTGGGTATTAAACAGTGTGAGAGTAATGTTTTCTCCATCCTCTGCTACTTCAAGAAAGTAATCATCGTCTTTAAACTTGTAAATCATATCTTATGTATTTGTGGTTTAAGTTGAATATACAAATGGCTCAAGGCCGAGGCACGATGCAGTAGGTCAGCAATGATACTCCGCAGTCTTTCCTTATCACCTTGGTAATCACTGAATTGCGCCCTTAGCTTCTCTGCTCGTTCAAAGAATAGATTGCCTGCTTCTAATGCGTTGCGACAGTTCATGCCCTTGTATATCTTAATTGCCTTCGATGACATCCAGTAAACGTTCTTTGAAATACTTGCGGTTATCCTCCCATGCGTGACGGGATTTGCTGCGCATCATAGCTATCTGATCTTCAGATAAGTCCATAGCCTCCCGAACAACCCATTTAAGTTTGCGCTGATCCACATCGTGCATAATAGCTAGATTCTGAAGACTTTTGAAGTCGGGGGGCACCAAAAAGCCGAATCCAGGTTGTACAAACTCATTCATAGGGGGTGCGTCCGTGGTAACGATTATAGCGCCACAGGAGCGTGCCTCATCAATATAATGGCCAAATCCCTCGTATCGTGATGGGCATAGGTGGAATAGATTCCTGTTCTGTAATTCCTGCAATGCATCTTCGTCAATTCTCTCGTGTATGTAAGTGATGTTCTTGGCCGACACCTCAGTGTGTAGACGGTGCTGCACCATTGTTAGTTGTGCCAAATCAGGGTTTTCTTCCCAAGTGTTTTTAACAGCTATGTGGCCTTTGTTCTCACTTGCGCCAACTAGGTGAAACCACTCCTTTATACGTTGCCCTGCTTTAAGGCGATCTAAGCTACTGAAAGACGTATGCAGGGCATTGGGGTGGAGTTCCTGAAATATGGCCTCACAGTCCCGCGTCTTGCATAATATGGCCGTAAACTTGGGCAAGTGTATCTTCCAACGATTGTAAAACCATTCCGGGTTGGGAAAGAGGTAGTTCCGAGGTGCCAGTTTTATATAATGAGGCTCTACAAACTCACAAAAGATATTGATATCTGCCTTGCGCCCCGGTTCTACTCTCAAAGAATTAAGCACTTCTATCTCATGGCCTTCCAATAATAGCTTCAGTACTTCCGCATCACGCTGAAGCCCTACGCCATTAAGTCCGGTGATGATGTTAATCTTCACTAGTTATGATGAAGATATTGTTGGATATTCTCTTCTTTTTGTGTCGCAAACTTTTGTATTGAACTTCTACTTACATCCCTCTTGTTGATCATTAACTTACAGATGTATTCAATATCTCCTAATTCACACTCAAGTAGTGTTCTGTTGGTTATCCGGTTCTCATCTTCTGGATGAAATGATTCGTAACCATGTCTCATTATTTTACCTATGATTTGCTGTACTTCTGCGCATTCCTCCATGAGAATCGCTAATCTTTCTAATTCTGCTTCAGTCATAATTTCAGTTTTAGTTTATCTGCCAATTTATCAGCCTCATCAATCAAGGCTTCTGCTGTGTTACGATCGCCCTTGTTGCCTCGTATCCAATCCTTGTTGTGTTCCTCCTTGAACTCCTTTAGCACGTAGCCCAAGAACCTGCAATGGGTTCTGCCAATGAGTAGTATGAGGAGGCGTTTACGCATCTTCAGGAAATCCTATCTCATCTGGGGTGTATCCCTGTTCTTCAAGCCATTCTACAAACTTGCTCCACATGCCTACTTCATTAATAAAATTGTCAACTAGTTCGATAATTTCTTCTTTGTCTAACATGGTTAAGTGTTTTTGTGGTTAAAAATAGCCCATCGGGTGATGCGCAACTTCCACCATAGAAGTAAGCACCACCTTCAGGGCATATTGAAAAAGGGATTATCATATTGGTGGAAGTCACAGATGCAAAACTATTAAAAAAAAGAGGGTGAACAAAATCCACCCCCTTCAACCACAATTAATAAACACCTAACAATTATAATTTTGCTTGTCCGGCTGATCTGATTTCTGTACCTCCAATACGGCAGGCGCAAGAAGGCTGTCCGGGCTATAATCCGGATCAACATCGTCCTCAGTCTCATACAGCACAGTATCAATGAAGAAGTTATCGTGTATGATGGCCAGAGCAAGCGCCTCGAACATGTATTCTGCCATAGGCTCCATGCCTAACAACCGAATGCCGGTACTGCGTCCGAAGGTTAATTTCTTGAGTCCTCCGCTATCCAGATCGAACTCTTTGTCGTTCGTTGATTTGAAGCGCCTTAACTCAGCTACAATACGCATGGTATTCTGGAAGCCACTTGAATAGAAGAACCCGAAAGCGTTCTCGTCATTATCCCAGGCTAACAATACAGAGCAGTCTATGCTTGACTGAAGGTTAAAGCAGTTGCTCTCCTCATCACATACCAGTTCAGATTCATCAAGGGTAAGAATAACGTTATCTATACAGCCATCGAATGCGCTTGTGGGGGTAAAGGTGATGTCGTTTCCGGCAGCCACGATAAGCTCGGTAAATGTGCCATTAGTCGATACCGTTGTTCCAGATGTTCCGCCCACGGCAGGAGTTATGCTGCCGGCTGTTCGGCTCACTACATCGTAGGTAAGTCGATAGCTTTTACCAGCTTGTAAAGTGATTACTTGAGTAAGTGCTGCGGTTGAGCCTGCTGTATGTTCAGCACAACCAGCCGGATCGGATGCTGCCCAATTCGTGCCTGTCCATCCATTGATATTGGCATCGAAGGTTCCATTGGTTACCAAATTCAACACCCCATTATTGTCGCAGCCATCCACCACGCATATCGTTAAGCAGATAGGCTCTAATGCCCCTAGTGCTGTGAAGTCCCCCACAAGCATGCCATCCCAATCCACGCACACCGTTACAATGTCATTGACTTGAGATATGTCGCTGTTCGGAACGCGGCCTATGACGACCCCGTTTTGATCCTTGATAAGTACAGCATACGCCTCGTTGACCTCGAACACTTCCACATCATCCACGATACCATCGAAGTCAGTAGTAGGCAGGAAGCCAGTTGTTCCGCTATTGATCGATACAATGAACTCCTCGAAGGTGCCGTTGTTCTCTCTGAATTTGCCTATGTTCCCATCAATGTTGAAGTTAACTCCTCCGGCTGTGCGGCTACGTATGGTGTATTTGATACGATAAGTGGCATTAGGGACGGTAGCCGTAATCACTTGATTTAAAGGGGATATGCTGCCCGGAGTATGTTCGGCCCCATCGCTTACATCGTGTATCCAATTAGTCCCCGTCCAAGGCACAAGGGTGGCCACAAAGGACGGATTGGCCACAACATTAACATTACACTCGCTTGCAATGAATTGAAACTTAGGCTCGTCCGTTAATAGGGTATGCTGACAGAATCCATTCGGATCCTTGCAACCGCACCCTGGAGTAGTCGCTCCGAATACACTCGGAGCATTGGGTATGTATTCAATGCCCTGGGCCATTATTCAACTACGAGCATCGTTAAGGATACGGCTGCTATTGATGCTTGAGCATTAACTTCATCCCATGCTACAAATGCCGCGAATGCGCCTCCTGCTGTGGATAAATCTTGATTCCATAGCGCGGTAAAGGTTCCGGGGGCTAGGTTGATATCTGCGGTATCTGCCCCTGCCTTTGCTACACGAATACGTACATCATTAACTGCATCGTTATTGATCAGGATCAATCCCTTGATTGCTGTAAACTGCCCTGCGCCTACTGTGGCCGCTACCTTAAGTAGATCGACTTGCGTAGCGAACGGAACAGTTACATCCCGTTGGTCTGCGTCAACCAATGCCGATATCGTAGCGTTAAAGTCATTTTGGTACGTTTTCCCATTGACCGCGATCTGCCACGTCACGCTGTATTTTAAATCTGCCATCTTATCCTTGTTTATTAGTTACTAAATCAATTTGTGCGTTGCCTTTTGCCCTATCAAATTTAATGCTTTTTACCCAGCCTCCCTGATCGAGTTCTTCTAATGCTGTGGAATTATATCCTACCTCATCTGTGGAGGCTGCCTTGATTGCATCCCATTGCGTTTTGGTCATGCCGGTGATAAAGCTGATTATCTCTGCCCGGTATTCACTCGGATCGAATACTTGCCATGCGCCTCCTTCTGTTTCAGTTAACACACATCGGAAGGTGCTTCCCGATTGGATGGTCACCCCAATAAGCGGAGAGATGGGCGGTGCGTTCGTTATGGAATGCGGGATCATGCGTATCCCTGCTCTTATCCTATCCCCTGAAACACAAGGGAAAGTTGCATTGGTTACCAAAAGACGATTAAGGAAAGGGGCAATAATTTCGTTCGAGCCATTGAAATTCACCACTTCTTTGATCTCTGTTACTAAGTCGCCCGGTGCCAAGCCCCCCCTGTATTGCCTGATAGTGCCTTCTATGGTTATGTTATCCCCTACATTCAGAGCGTTAATAACTAAATCCAATTCGCTTCTAAAGCTATAATCACCGGGGGTGGGCACCAAGTAATGAAACCCTGCGATGTGGCCAGCCTCGTTATAGTTCATGTTTATATCGAAGTTCGGAGGTGTGCTATCGTCTTGGAATGGCACAGGCTCAACAAATACAGGACTCAGAGAGAAGGTAAAGGCAAATGCTTGAGGGATAGTCTTTTCTGCTCGGAACAGATCCCCGCCCGTATCCAGGTACTTCGTTATAGGGCCGGGTAAGTAGCCTGCAAACCTTCGTACTTGTTTGTCATTGCGAAGTGGGTCATTGTAATAGAACGGCTTGGATGCAGGTGCCACAAGGCTGTATGGGATAGCATCCTGTATGCTGTCTGCGATCACCCAGAAGGTATTATCATCAAAGGAATCGTTGTTGTTCTCGATAACGTCCTGAATGATATTTGAATCGCTAATGAAGTCGGTGCTCAAATCCAGTTGGGTATCTGTATTGCACACGCTATCAATGCCATAGTCCTCCTCTGCAAACGTAAAGAATCGGACAGTATTGGGATGGCACCCTTGATCATCGTTCGTGTTATTGCCTATCTGGATATTAGAATACAGTATCGTTTCGTCTGTCTTTTCCTTTACATTATTGAGGTTGCGGAAGGTGATGGGTCGGGCGTTAGTGAACAGGTCGTCTATGGCCTCGATGCGCATGGTCACTCGTCCTAAAATAACCTCCATCTTAAAGCCTATATTAAACTGCCTGCGAGTCTCTTGGAAGAGTTGCCTAAAGCTAATGTTTGGCGTATCTCCGGAGCCTGTTCTTAGTTCAGCGCCACTTACCAGGTGAGGCAATCCAAAGGAAACCTCTGCGGCCAAAGGATCAAACGTATCGCTTATAACGTCCACCTCATCATCAGTAATGAAAGCCACCATGAATTTAAAGGCATCGAGAATATAGAAGCAATCTCTACCAGCAAAGGCAGGAGGATAGGTGGGTACTTGTGGAGCAGGGCCAGTTCCGGTATTACATCGGAAGAAGTCGATGGGTGTAGTGACTACTTTGGAGGTTATGTCATCATCGCTCTTGCTTCGACCTACTCCAAGGAAGGCTTTGATGTTCTTGTTATTGTTGATTTTAGCTGAGAAGCCATTATCCTGAAACTTCGTCTTGGCTGTGCACAGGGTACGATTGAACTCAATGTCCGGAACGAATATCAGCCCATCAAATAACTCTTCAGGCGTAGCCGGTTGCCCGTCAGTATCCCGGTCACTACACGTAGCGCGTATGTTCATGGGGAGCCTTACGCAGGTGTTCTGATTGGCTTTGGCATTGGATAGTATCTCGTAACCATCCCCTTCAAAGATCAACTCCACGTCTATTTCCTCCAGTAAGCCCGGTATCTCATCCCCTATGCGTACTAAGCTATGCGTGATCGCATCCCATCCATCGGGGATATCGGTTAGCACTTGGCCGTCTAATTCAAAGATATAGGTGCTCAACTGAACTGGCGTCTGGAGTCAGCCTGATTGGCTAACTGCTTGGTTAGCTTATAATTTGCAACTGCAATGGCGTTGCCCTTGTTCCCTATCCGCCTCATGCGCTTGTCATCGTACATCTGGCTCAGTTGGATATTGATGGCATTCTTTCTGTCGATATTAGCCATCTCATCCCTCAGTGCCGGTGCAATATATTTGGCCAGCATTAAGTTCTCAAAGGTTGCTTTACCGCCACGCATGGCCTCCAGTTCTGAGCGATAATTCTTTGTTTCTTGAGCAGTCATAACCGACTCGTTCTTACTGAGGCGCGCTGTGATACTATCGCTCGTTTCCGTTCCCGGCCCTTGTAAGCCAATAACACCCTTGGCGAAGGAAGGTATGGGGGATGCTGCGATGGCGGCTAAACGGAGGGCGACAATAGCTGAAGTGGCCAGTAATGCAGCTAATCCTCCGACTGCCACAAGAGGCAGCGCAGTTAAACTTTTAATAATAGCCTCACCGCCTGCCAAGCCCGCATTAAACAAGGCTTGGACTTTCTCAGCTACGGCTCGCTTCCTGCGGGCGTCTGCTTCTGCCTTCTCTCTACGTTCAGCTAATACCCGTGTTGCTTCCTCGGTTTGTTCTTCGGTAGCTAATCTGTTTTCGGCAGCAGCATCAATTCGGGCTTGCCTCGCATCAAACTCCTCTTGTAGTGCTTCAGCCTGTCTGTCTAATCCTTGTAAAAATAATTGAAATACGAAATCTGCTGCATCAAGTGCTAATTCTTTTCGAAGTTCATTTAAGGCTTTTAATCTATCCTCCTCGGCATCCGCAGCAATCTTATTCTGATTCGCTATCTCATCATTAATATCCTGATTAATAAGGGCACGCTCTAATGCGGCCTGCTCCTCATCAGCAATGGTTTTATCGATTATATCCAGCCTGCGGGTTCGCTCCTCTTCTAACTTCTCAATCTTCAAGTCCAGTTCAGCATCTTCATTATCTAATACTTCCTGCAACCCACGTTCCCTAAGTTCTTCCCGTATCTCGTTACGCCTTTTGGCGATATCCTCCTCGGTCTTGGCCGCCTGCACTAATTCCTTTTCTGCTTGCTTGAGTATAGCATTGAATTCATCGTCTAAGGCCTTTAGGCGTGCCTTCTCGGCATCTTCGGCTGCTTTGGTTGCATCCTTCTGTGCTTTGGTTTGATCGCCTAATATCGCAGCTAATTCGGACTCTAAGCGATTGATCTCTTTGCGTATAGGGATGGTCTGTGCCCTTGTGGTGGCCTGCTTAAGTAAATCCTTTTGGGCTTTAATCTCGGCTTCGATAGCGGACACCGTTCGTGATCCTAGATCGATAGTTTCCTCTACCTCGACATTGGCTTCTGCGCGTGCTTTTTGGCTTTCCTGAATACCCCGAACCAATTGAGTAAGTCCCTCTAATTGGGTCTGTTGCTGCTTATTAAGTTCCCCTTCGAGTAATTGAATAACAACAATCTCCTGCACCCGCAATTTAATGCCCTGAATAAGAAGTAGCTGTTGCTCTCTGGTGGCTTTGTTGAAGTTCTCTAATGTCTTGTCGGTGAAGTTTCTAACGGCATCATCTAATCTTTTCTGTGCCTGAACTACCTGATCTAAAGCGGGGGTAAGGCCGGAATTAAATAAGCTGGCTACTTGCGCCAATCTCCCAGTAAAGGTGCCGTATTCGTCCGTTAGGGTTTCTGTTCCACTCTGTACACGTGCGGTAGCAGATAAGGATTCATTAAAGCCTGCAATGATAGTATTAAGTGCCTGACTTATGCCACCACTTCCATCCTCGATACTCAATACAACAGCATCGAAGTTGTTGCTTACCTTCTCCAGTTGTGCATTTAGGGTTTCGTTCTTGATGTTGAATTCATCCGTAAGGCTTGTGCCTTCTTCAAATGCCCTGTTAGCAGTTTCTTGCACTTCCCTTACCCTGTCGATATTCTGGCTCAATACTCCAACGACACCGGCTGCGCGCGCGCCATCTACTCCCAATGCTGTGAGGGTTTCAGCCAATCCCTGTACTCCTGTCTCTGTGCTTTTTGCGCCCTCCAATACTTGTAGCAATGCTTCATTGGCATTATCCTTCAATAGGCCGCTAAACTCTTCAATACTTAATCCAGCCACTTTGGCGAACTTGGGGATATCTTTACCCAATGCAGGGATCAGTTGGTTGAGCGTGGTGGCGCTCACCTCTGAGGTCTGCCCAAACTCTTGTAGTACTGCACCCAATCCGGCTACCTCCTGGAATGTAATGCCGGCTGCTGGGGCGACTCCAGACAACCTCTTAGTGAACTCCTGTATAAAGCCTGCGTTGGCTTTGGTAGTTGCACCCAACTCATTAAGAGTTGAGCCTATCTTATTAAGCGATTCACCTATGCCAAATTCCTTTTCCAACTGGAAGGTTGTGCCTATTCGGCCAAGGTTGGTGGCGATCTCCTCTGCCGATCCACCCAGGTCATCACCCAAGGCCACAAAGGACTTATCGGCTTGCTCTACAAAGTCACGGATATTGTCTTCTCCTTCTATGCCAAGTCGACCGGCTGCCGTTGCGAGTTGTTGTAATTCGGTTACTCCGGTTCGGGTATCAATTTCGAGAAGGGATTTAGATAACTCTCTTGCGGCATCTGCACTCAGGCCTGTGGTCTTTTGAATGTCGGCTATTGACTCATCAAACTCACGGATAGTATCAATCGCACCCCTTACTGCCTTACTGATGCCGGCAAAGATGGCGCCCACAGCAAAGAAGCCAACGAGGTTCTTGCCGATAGTCTTGAATGTATTACCGAGGGATTGTGCGGATTTCTCTGCGCTCTTGAAGTTCTTATCGATGCCCTTGCTGGTCTTCTTGGCATCCTTGTCCAAGTCTTTGACTCCGGTTTTGACCTCCTTTAGATCCTTCTTGAAGGCATCGAGATCAGCCTTAAAACGGGTGATAACATCTTGCGCCATAATCGTTGGCCGTGTTTAATGCCCAACGGGATGGCAACAGATTACTTCTTCTTGGCCTCTAACTCTTTCACAAAGTTAGCCATTTTAGTTAAATAATCTTCTACGGTGCCTGACTGTAATTGTTTGTATGCGGTCACATCTCCCCCACATAACAGCATGAGGAGATCACGATCGGACTCCTCTTTGTTTAGGATCACTCTTTGGACGAGAGAATCCTCAAACTTGCGCTTAATTTTTCTGTTTCCGCCTGAAATACCTCTAAGTATGTTGTCCACTCGCCCTCGGACATATTCAATAAGTCGATCAGCTTCTTGTATTCGGGCAGCAGAAAAAAAAACTGGTTCTGTGTTTCAGCATCCTCCCGGAACTCCATCACCTTCTCCATCTGGATTTGGTTGTTGAATACGGTGGGTGCCTCATCCTCCCTGACAAATTGCACAGCAAGGTAGTTGTACATCAACTCGATATGGTGGATTTTGTTGTTTCTGTCCCTGATCTGCCCTATGATAGCTGCCACCCTTGCGGCCTCTTTGGTGTCCTCTAAGCCCTTCACAATAGCCTTGTCGGCCAAATCCAGTAGAGAGCCGAGTTCAGTACCATCCAAGGCGCTGCTTATCCATACCATGTACTGTTGGAGTTTAGCATAGCGTTCCATTGGGAGTTGGATGCCATTAGGGAAGCGATAGTAGCGGGTGCCGTTAGTAGTGGTAAAGGCGTACTCCAGATCGGCCAACTGCATGGGGTTGTTCTGTGCGCTAACGTAATATGCTGTTAGCGGCTTCTTGAACCATTTCCATATATACTTACTTAACATGCTTTGTGAGGTCTATTCGTTTCAGTATCCATGTTGTAGGAATCTTTAGCCCTAATCCAACTTGAGTATCTCCATTGCTATCATGGCTAATCTTTCCGGCCAACAGTATGTACTTCTCAGTTTCTTCAATTATCCAGCCCACTTGCCTAACTATCCAATCCTCGCTCTTAGCCCACTCTAATAATTCCTCTTCCGTTTGCCATTGTACTTCTAAGCTAATGGCGTCACACCACTCTACATAGACCAATTTACTTGGCACAACCAACGGGTTTATCTTTTGATGCGAACTGATTAACTACGGTTTTGCTTCGCCCGTATATGCGAATACGAATATCTTCAGCGACATCTCCTGGTCGAATATATCAGCACCCTTGTCGTGCCAGTTATTCTTGTATGTTTCCTCTTTGCGGTATATCATAAATTGTATCTAATAGCCCTCGTTTCTTTATGCGCCTTAATGCAGTGTACATCATCCGTAGTTCTGCTTCAATGTTCCTGTCAAATTCTTTGTAGTGTGGATTGGGTTCATATTCAGGCCACAGCTTACCATTACGTTCAACCTGCCTACCTGTTTTCCGTTTTGGCCTACCTGAATCAACAACACATCTGTACTTCCCTTTATCATTGACATATATCAATCCCCATCCTTTCGGGAGTTCTTCAACTGATATTAAATCCGTTGGACACATATAATACCTGAATCTACCCATCCCTTTCTCCGGATAAATGCGGTGCGGTTTCTTTTTATCCGATAGGAAATCGGCTCTTGATGCCTTGCATTCAACTAACCAAGACTCGTAAGATTGAAATCCAATCGCATCGGGTATCTCAGAGGTCATTGAATAGAACTCAGTGAAGACGAACCCGCAATTCTTTCTCCCTTCAAGCCATCGCTTTGCAATAGGTATTAAATCATCATGAGTCATAGCCGTTCGTACGCCTCCCAAAGTACCGAATTAATAAACGCTAATGCAAGACAAAAGGCAATCCATGTGGGCACCGGATGTATAAAGGTGATGGGAAAAATCCCCGTGAAAACAAAGAACGTAATAGTGCCCCACACGGACGCCATACAAGTGTAACATGCGAATAGAGGCTTGGCGATGAATTTCCAGACCTCGTTATCGATGGTTTGATAGTAATCGTCTACGTTTGTCCCGGAGAAGTGATGAAGGAACCCATCTACTACTAGACGGATCCCGAGTATCACGAAACTGGCAATGAATAAAAGCAAAAGAAAGTCAATCATCCAGGCTAATGGTTTGTGCAGCGTATGTTGCCACACCACCATCATCCTCGAATACACGTTGAAACCGGATAGCCAAGCACGTTAAGGTTGTGCTCTCTACGGTTATGGTTAGGCGTTCTTCTATGTTGGTGGCTGCTTGTGTAGTGATATATAGTTCGTAGGTGTGATCGGGTGCCCAAGAGATTCCGCTTATGTCGATGATAACCAATCCGGCAATGGGATCAGAGGAGGTAGGGAAGCGGTACTGTCGTCCGGTAGTTATGTCAAGGATGTAAACAAATACTAAGGTATTAGGCGTTACAATGCCTATGGTGAGGTTGGTTGTACACGTTGGTACGAGGTTAGCCTTATCACATGGGGTGCATACGCTCATCTTCCTACTGGTTTGGGTCTGCGCTTACGTCTTTTGTTGCCTAGTTCTAACCACCACATATGGAGTTAAACTTTGTTGGGGGCGGGGGTGGTTTCATTCCTATCCAATCCATATCACAAAGATAGCAAAAAAAGGAAGGGCACTTTCAAGGGGAGAAATGATAAACTCACCACGCTAACCTTTCGGCTTCGCCACCCTTCCCAGCCCGTCTTTGCAACAGGTTAGTACAGGGGGCAGGATTCGAACCTGCACGATGTTCTTTAGTCTTACCGCCCCTAAATTCCTCTCGTAAAATCTTCGGTCGTAAGCCTGATGTATAAAGACTGGTCAGCACGAGCACTTTCACCTGAACATCTAACATTTGTCTTAGCGTCTATCCAGTTCCGCCACCCCTGTATAAGTTCCGGACGGGAGCGCAAATGCGCGGAGTACAAATCCTGGTTATAAACCCGCCCGGTATGTTAAAGAACTATTCATCATCTGCAACTGTATGCTCTTGGCATTCAGGGCAAATCATATACTCAGGATACATTGGCATCTCAACATGGCAGCACACACTTATTGGGTGCTCGTATGGCTGTTCTTTTTCTTCGTTCATTTTGTCGATTACTAGGTCTGTTGTTTTACTCATAATCGTGGTTTTAAATTCTTACTAACTCCTCTTCCTCGATCTGCTCTTTGATGTTCTCTAGTACTTCCTCGGCAAAGGCTTCATCGAGGGCACGGAAATTCTTTGTCACAAACCATTCTTCAGGCCATCCAACAATAGATATCCAACTATTATCGGAATCTTGACGTGTTGAATCAACTGTATATATCTGGTCGTACTGAGGGAAAGTATTAGGGGGCGCATCAACACCATACCAATCCCCTTGCTTAACACACACCACCTTCTGCCCTACCTTGAAACTCATTGTATGGCGTGTGAAATCATGGAATCTAAAAGCTTCTCGGCTATTTCATCAGCTTGTTTTTCAGTTACCTTTGATTCATCGATTGATAAATCATTTAGTGCCTCGATTAGTCTGGATTGCATCCAATCAAGCTCAATAGCGGAGAG
>SDBS01001348.1_pt1 | contig 24916 bp, 23 predicted proteins | sample 2277091 | NCBI WGS metagenome assembly SDBS01 (sample SAMN10404972, study PRJNA504765) | marine sediment metagenome | isolation source: marine sediment core GS10_PC15, 163 cmbsf | place: Arctic Ocean: Southern Knipovich Ridge | collected 2010
GCGACATTTCTTCCCTCACGACCTATGGCAATACCGCGATCTTCACTCTTTACAGTGACTGAAGCTACTTTGTTACCATTGCGACGCTCTATGATTTTTACTGCTTCAACTCGAGCCGGAGCAAGAGCACTCTTTACAAACTCCTCAATGGTTTCAGCCATCTCAACTACATCTACAGCTCTACCAAAAACATCAGAAGCAGCTTTAACATTGACACCGCCCCTACCTATTGCCTTACCAAGCTGCTTGGCTCGTACAACAACAATGATACGTTTTCCCTCGTCATCGCGGATGATATCTATTGCTGCAGCGCCAGTGATTTGTTCAAATCTGGCAATCATTGCCATGTCATCCATTGATAACTTGATTTTACCCAAGAAACTCGCCTCAGACCATCTTCAGAATCTTAGAGTCACCAGGCTTGATGATCGCAATGGCGGAAACCATGAAGGGTTTACCTACAGTTTCACCAAGATCCCATGAGGTGCCTTCAAATATTTGAACTTTGATTCCAGATAACTGAGCGTATCTTTCAATATCAGCATATTCATTCTTTGGGCAGTTGGCAGCTACTACAACTAATTTTGCCTTGCCTTTTTTTATTGCGTCAATTGATGACTTTGCCCCTATCTTGCACTCACCTGTGCTTACTGCGCTCGCAATTGGTTGATTCAGGCTCATATTATAGACCTCTTTGTTGTTTGTAGACACACCCAAACAAGTTGCGTCAAATGCTTTTCTGTTTTAATGCTTCCGTCATGGACTCCTTATAGCTCATCTTATTTCGTCTTTCCCTTCTTAGAGGGAGAAGGAACATGAGGATTCATGAGAAGGTCAATGCTGCCAGTTCCGAGGGGGATAAGTTGCCCCAGGATGACGTTTTCGGTAATACCCTTAAGTGGGTCTATTGTTCCAGCGATCCCTGCACCTAGAAGATGTTTAATTGTCACTTCAAAGGCTGCTCGTGCAAGAACACTGTTTTTCGAACCGGAAATACCATGACGGCCAATTTGACGAATGTTACCGTCAGCGGTCATCATATCTGCAACTAGGATTATGTGCCGTACATCCACATCCATTCCTTGCTCATTAAGTACACTCATAGCTTCTTTGATAATCGCATTTCTAGTAGCTTCGACTCCCAATACTTGATAGATTTCTCTGAGATTATTGGTATAGATTTTATGAGGATTCACACCTTCAACTTCAAGAGCATCTTGGAGATTAGAACCTTCAGTATAGAGAATATATTCATCAGATTCCTTTCGAATTACTACATGGATTACATTGCTGATGCCCTTTACTCGAACTTCACGTATTTTTTCGCTAAGTTGTTGGAGTTCTGACAGAGTATCGTTTGCAGGATATACAAAGATTACATTCTCACCTGGCTCTACTTCGCCCTTACCCTTAATTTTCTCTTGAATTGCCTCAGATACAATATCTGCTGTCAAACCCTTATCGTCCATTAGTTCAGAATCAAGTCGAATATCAATCGCTTGTCGGAGAAGATCAATGGATACATTGCTAGCCACGCTCTCAACTAGTACCATCTCAATATCCCGAGCGATTCTTCTTGCTTCATTTCTGTCATTGGCAAATTCTTCATTAAGGAATATCTTCATAGTGGGAGTACTTGGGTTATTTCGTGCATCAACAATTTCGATTAGTCGTGGAAGGCCCTGTGTAACGCTGAGTTCTGCAACACCCGCATAGTGAAAAGTTCTCAATGTCATCTGTGTACCAGGTTCACCAATACTTTGAGCAGCTACTGTACCTACGGCTTCTCCAGGTTCGACAAGTGAACGTTCATATGAATCGATTACATTATCACAGATGTCATCAAACTCTTTCTTAGTGATGTCTAGAATACCGACTTTTGATACTAGTTCATCCATTACTTTTGGAGGAAGACGACGCTCTTCACGCATTTTTTCGAAACGCTTTTCCATATGCTTCTCGATTGCAGAGGATGCTACTTTTGTGGTTGCTTTAGTTGTCTTCTTAGCACTAGCTTTCTTGGTACTTGACGTTTTCTTGATCGTTGTTCCCTTAGCCTTTGGCTTGGCCTTTGGCTTTGTACTTTTTGTGCTCTTAGTGGTAGACTTCTTGCTCTTTGTTGATTTTGACATTGTCTAGACCTCCCCTTATTCGGTTCTTACTTTTCCGAGAACTTTCTCAATAACTATGTCTATGTTCACTGAACGGCCGTGATCCGATTTACTTGGGTCAACGCCATCATCTCCAAAGCGGAATTGGATAATCCTTCCTGGAGCTGTCCGCACAGTACCATCAGTTTCAACCTTAAGATCTTGTAGAGCAGTCATGAGACGTCTCTGCATGTATCCAGAGGTTGAAGTTCGTACTGCTGTGTCAACGAGGCCTTCACGACCTCCTGCTGCATGGAACCAGTATTCAATAGGATCTAAACCGCTCTTGTAACTCGAGGTAACAAATCCACGTGCTCGTGCACCAAGATCTCCTCTCTCAAAGTGTGGAAGGGTTCTTCCAACATATCCTCTGCTAATTCGTTCACCACGAACTGCTTGTTGTCCTACAACAGCAGCCATCTGAGATAGATTCAATCGTGAACCTCGGGCACCAGTTTGTGCCATTATAACAGCAGTGTTCTCCAGACCAAGGTGTTCTCCTGCAACTGCACCAGCTGAATCACGTGCTTCGGCTAATGTGGCCATAATTCTCTGTTCTAAGGTTTCCAGCAAGGTCTGACCTGGGTTAGGGTCAAGTTCTCCTCTCTGGTATGTTTCAATAAGTTGATTCACTTTCTGATCAGCATCAGCTAGAATCTTCTTGATTCTTTGAGATGCAGCTTTAGGAAGTGTAACATCATTCAGACCCATTGAGAAACCCCTGTCGGTAATCAATCGGACAAGGAGTCTTCCTATAGAGTCCATGAAAATTCTCGCTGTAGTGGGACCGTTTTCTTTGATTATTCTGTGGAATAATGAGTCAGGCTCACCTGCACCGAAGGCTTTCTCATCAACAACACCAAATATCAGATTTCCATCACGAACCACTACATAAGAATCAAATTCACAGTCTTCACGCTTGCAAACATTACATTTCTTACAGACGTTCGCCTTGAAGGAGATGTTAATTCCTTTAGGAATAAATATACTGAAGATTTGTTTTCCAGTCCATAACTCCACTGGAGCCTTGATAGCAGGTTCTGGAAGCTTGAGCTCGTAATCTGCTGTGGCTAGTAGCTGATTTACTTGATCCTTAGTAAGTAGATTAGACTTACGTGTCAATAGAAATGCTGAGGAGATATAATCCTGAAGTGCTCCAATGATTGGACCACCGTATCGTGGGGACAGAATTTGTTCCTGCACACGCATTAGAACTCTTGCCTCTGAACGGGATTCTTCTGACTGAGGAACATGCAGATTCATCTCATCACCATCAAAGTCTGCGTTGTATGGTGGGCAGACATAAAGTGAGAGTCTGAATGTTCTATATGGCATGACTCGGACTTCGTGGGCCATGATTGACATTCTATGTAGTGATGGTTGCCTGTTGAACAGTACAATATCACCATTAGCCAGATGACGTTCAACAATGAATCCAGGCTCAATAGTATCTGCGATAATTGATCTATCCTTAACAAATCGGAGGTCTACTCGTCGACCATCGGTCCTAATCAAGTAGTTGCAACCAGGATGTCTGTCAGGTCCTCTAATGACAAGATCCTTCAGTTCTGCGATATTCCACTCAGTAATACGTTGTGGAATTGTAAGGATTTTAGCTATCTGTTCTGGAACACCAACCTCGTTCATACTTAGATTCGGATCTGGTGAGATTACAGTACGTGCTGAGAAATCAACACGCTTTCCAGAAAGATTAGAGCGAAAGCGACCTTCTTTGCCCTTTAGTCTCTGAGCCAAAGTTCTTAGTGCTCTACCGGATCTATGTCTTGCTGGAGGAATTCCGCTTACACCATTATCAAAATACGTTGTACAATGGTATTGAAGTAGTTCCCAAAGGTCTTCAACGATTAGTTGGGGTGCTCCAGCATCAAGATTCTCACGTAATCTTTGATTAATTCTGATAATATCAATGAGTTTGTGGCTCAGGTCATCTTCACTTCTAACTCCGGATTCTAATGTAATAGATGGTCTCACAGTGACAGGAGGAACAGAAAGAACAGTTAGAATTGCCCATTCAAGGCGAGCAGCTACGGGATTGATACCAAGAAGACGATAGTCGTCATCTATAATATTTTCAAGTCGTGCTCTGACGTCAATAGGAGTTAATCTTACTGAACCAGCCTCACCAACCTCATAAATCGATGTAGGTTTTTCTAACTTCAATTTGAGTTGTGGTTCTTCACAGTGTGGGCAGGCCTTGCTCTTGGCCGCTCTCTTAAGAATCTCGTTAGAAAGATTAGCAGTCTTTTGACCAATTTCAGGATATTTCTTGAAGAGCTTCTGGTAATGTTCAATCTCTTCATCACTCAGAAGAATTCTGTTACAATCTCTGCATATTGCTCGAAGGACTTTGTGGATTACTTTTGCATACCCTTCATGCATGATTGGGCGTGCAAGTTCAATATGGCCAAAATGGCCTGGACAATTACCCACTCTGTTTCCACAGGTCTTGCAGCGCTGACCGGGGTCGATTACGCCTAGCTTGGGGTCCATGATACCTGAATCAATAGGATATCCATCTTCGTCATAGGTATCAGCTACCACTATCTGTGCAATAGACATCTTACGGATATCCTCAGGGGACAATAGTCCAAATTCAATTGAATCAATCTTTTTTGTTGTAAGACCAGAGATCATTTAGATCATCTCCTTAAGTCTAAGCCTAGTGGCCAGGCCAAGTGACATCATTTCTTGTATGAGTAGTTTGAATGCATAAGATACAACTAAACTGCTGATCTTGGCATTTGTACCACAGATTGGGCAGTAGTATTGGTCCTTGTTACGGTCGTATACACCAATTAGACCACAATCTTCACAGACAAGCATGTTACTCTTATCAGACTCGTCTAGAAGTCGACCTTTCAGAAGGATTGCAGCACCGTGACCAATGAGCACATCACGCTCCATCTCTCCGAATCGTAGACCACCTTCTCGTGCACGACCCTCTGTGGGTTGACGTGTCAAAATCTGGACTGGGCCTCTGGCTCGAGCGTGAATCTTGTCTGCAACCATGTGGTGTAGCTTCTGGTAGAAGATAACACCTATGAATATGTCCACTTTGAGCCGCTCTCCTGTGATACCAGAATACATGGTTTCACGGCCATTGTGCTTGAGTCCATGCTTTCGTAGTGTTTCAAAGAGTTCATCTTCAGTGACTCCACAGAAAGGTGTTGCATCTTGTTGTTTACCAGCAGCGCAGCCCGCCTTTCCAGCAATCATCTCTAAAATCTGACCAATGGTCATTCGACTTGGGATAGCATGAGGATTGACCAGCAAGTCTGGAACTATACCATCCTCAGTGAATGGTAGATCCTGCTGTGGAACAATATATCCGATTACTCCTTTCTGACCGTGACGTGATGCATATTTATCGCCAAGTTCAGGTACTCTGAGGTCGCGTACTTTTACTTTGACTAAACGGTTACCATCAATGGTTTCAGTCAGGATAACACTGTCTACAACGCCAGCTTCACCATGACGCACAGCTACTGAGGTTTCACGACGGTTTGGTGAAGCAATCTCGAATTCAGAGTACTCTTCTAAGAATCTTGGTGGAGAAGTTCTACCAATGAGTACGTCACCACCCAATACTTCTACTTCAGTTTCGATTATACCGTCTTCACCGAGATTTCTGTAAGATTCTGAGGCTCTATAACCTCTAACACTGCGATCTGGAATCTCAAAGCGATCTTCCTGACCACCAGGATACTTTCGCTCTTCGCTCTCGTAAACACGAGCGAATGTACTTCTACCAAGTCCACGCTCAATTGAAGCTTTGTTCATGATAAGCGCGTCTTCTATATTATAGCCCTCAAAGGATATGATTGCAACAACAAAGTTCTGTCCTGCTGGACGTTCCTCGTAGCCAATAGAGTCCATTGCACGAGTCTTTACCATTGGAACCTGTGGATAATGGAAGAAGTGAGAACGTGTATCTGCACGGAATCTGAAATTAGCTGCTGGAACCCCTACAGATTGCTTAGCCATGCCAGCCATGTACACATTACGAGGTGACTGATTCCTCTCTGGGAATGGTATCAATGCAGCAGAAATACCAAGGATAGTAGATGGAACAATCTCAAGGTGAGTTGTATTGTCTACCATCTCTGAAGGATACATTGCTATGAGAGCATTCTCTTCTTCCTCAGCATCAATAAACTCAACAATTCCATTCCGGAGTAAGTCTTGGAAACCCCATTCACCATCGATAACCATCCGAAGATGCTCATCAGTAAGGCGACTCTTGTCTTTCTCAGTGACTATTACTGGTCTTCTGACCCGACCCGCATCACAGTTTACTTGCACCTCATGGGTATCTTCGTAATATGCAACATTTGTCTGATTGTCAATTTCACCAGCTCGTCGCTTCTGTCGCAGAGTCTTTACTAACACTTGGGGTGCATTATGAATTCCAACCAATCTTCCATTGAGAAAAACATCTGCGCCCTTTCGACCACGTTTACCAAGTAATTTCTCGATTGGTTCAACTTCAGATTTAATCATTATACGTTCAATCGCCTCTTCATCGGTACCTACAGAGATGTATGCACTCATAGCGAGGTTCTTGACTAGCCCACAATTTGGTCCTTCAGGGGTTTCATTTGGACAGATTTTACCCCAGTGTGTGGAGTGCAGATCTCGTGCTTCGAAGTGTGGTTGTGAACGTGATAGCGGGGAAACTACTCTTCTAAGGTGTGAAAGTGATGAAATGTAATTTGTACGATCAAGTAACTGTGATACTCCAGCTTTACCTCCAACCCAATTACCAGTGGCTAAGGCATGTTTCAATCGCTGTGTAATTACATCTGCTCGAACTGCGGTTCGAATGTTAGGTTTCCGACCTCGTACTGCAGTACGTTCAAGCTGATACTTGATATCACGCGTTAAAGAATAAAGTGCAACTCTGAACAGGGACATTAGCAGGTCACCTGATAGTTTCAGCCGTTTGTTTGCATAGTGATCCTTGTCATCAGGAGTTCGTTTGTTAAGAACGAGTTCAAGTAATCGTTCAACCATCTGGCCTAGGTAGTACGCCTTATGAAGACGGGTATCATCTTCAGTTCCAATATGAGGGAGCAGATAACGGTCAAGTACTTTCATAGCTCTTGCCAGTCTGTACTCCTTAGTCTGACCAACTGCAACACGCTTTCCTATGAAATCAAGAGCATTTTCTCTTGTTGAACCACTTTCTTCATCATCCTTGAAAACATTGATTGGTGCTGACTGTTCAATGGTGACAATCAGTTCATTCCTGAGTTCGTCATCATCTGAAATAACATCAACTATCTCTCGATCTGACTCGAGGCCTAATGCTTTCATGAGAATTGCTAGAGGTATTTTTCCAGGAACTGATGGAAATGAAACTCTCAGTTCACCAGTTCTTTTTCGCTCGATAGTGACAGGGGCTCTGAAGCCTCGTGAAGTGGAAAATACTTTGGCTATATGGGTGAAGCTCGAGCTCTTGCTAGCCTCTTCAATAAGAATTCGGTTTGGCGCCAAATCTTCTTGTGTGACTAAAACTCGCTCTGAGCCATTAATAATGAAGTAACCACCAGGGTCTTTCGGATCTTCGCCAAGGGCAATCAATTCCTCAGCTGATTTGCCAAAGAGATGGCATTGTTCGCTTCGAAGCATAATTGGCATGTTGCCAACATAGACTTTCAGGGTCTCAAGTCTTGTTGATACTGACCCCTCTTTTCGAACAGGAGTCATATGTAGAAAGAGCTTGCTGGCGTAGGTAAGATTTCTAATCCTAGCCTCATTGGGGTTCAAACCATGCTCGCTCCCATCTGCTTCTCGGATTGTGGGCTTTCCAATTTCTATGTCGCCTAGCTCGACAACATATCCCTCAATCTTAGGAGTCAGCTTTCCGACACTGTTTACTACTTGCTGGAGCTCCTCTCGTATAAATCGATTAAACGAATCAAGATGTTGGCCTACTAGTCCGTAATGGTCGAAAAATGCCTCTATAACAGGCCAATACTTGTTTTTTTCTGTGGTACCCGACGCCATGAAAGATCACACCATGAATGTGGAGGACGGGGGAACTACTGCTTGCATGTACGCTTCCCAACGCTTAGAACTCAGAAATCCGAGCTCACACATTTGCTGCAATAGCCGCCCCGTTGTTTTTTTACTCTGACAAATCTACCAGTGACCTACACCCATACCAAGATCAGTGGCGGGCTCGGCGGGATTTGAACCCGCGGCCAGTCCCCGAAGCAAGAGATGACTCTCCTGTTCATCAGGTTAAAAGCCTGCTGCGCTACCTATCTGCGCCACGAGCCCCTGATGTCCAGACGGATACTAGTCTACGACCGTCAATGACCTCTTACATGACAAAAAGTCCCATGATTGTTACTTGTAGTCATGCATGAGTGGGAAGCAGTTCTGTCTGAGCAGAGGACGGGGAATTCTGTAGCCATAAAAGGATTACGATAAAACAACGAAATGGCATTACATCTAGGGGGGGGTTGGCTGTGTGAGCCAGTAAATAGTATGCTTTGGGAGCTAATAAGTTACTCTATTTTCCAGACGTATTACCCAGGATACCTTTCCATATGCAAATCATAATCAGGTCGTACTACGATAGGGATAGGGGCTACACTACGGGGGCATAACCTGTTTCTATAAAGTGAATGAATATCATCTTCATTGAAACTTCTGTGTTCCACCCTTCCCCTACCGTGTGTCACCACTTCCATGAATTTCATGGATTAGTAGGGACTTTGTCAACGTTCATCGGGATGGGATCCCTCATGTAGTCCTGGCTTCCTTCTCCTGCGCAATACTAGATGTATCAGACCTTGTTGCAGAGATTTTTTCCACAGTTCTTACCACGGCGAGATCATCATCACTCAACTACATTTCGTCACCAAAATGTGGAAGGCTCATATGAGCATAGTGAATAGCCGCGGACTCCCCAAGATTTGATACTGAATCCTTAGAGGGGAGTAAAGACTTCCCTTTAGAGATAGACTCCTTCGGGCTTTCGGTTGCGTGCTTCATACTGGTGTACTAGCCCACTCACCTAGTCCAATAGTAGGTATCACTATTCCATCTATTAAGCTCGTATATTTTATGGACTGTATAAACAACAACTTTTTAATAGAAAATCAGATGACGAGCGAACTAAGCCCCTGTAGTGTAGTCCGGTTAATACTGCAGATAGTCTGCAGTGTCCGGTTAGCATTCAAGACTGTCAATCTAATGTGGTTGACACCTTGGAGCCGATCTCTTGAGATCCGGGTTCAAATCCCGGCGGGGGCGCCACTTTTCTCTATACCAGACTCAATTTCTGCATCTATTCATTTTCAGGTTTCATACTATCCCAGAAGCTCTTTGGAGGGTGCCGTAAGTCCCAGTCAACCCGAGTATCATGTAGAACACGAGAACAATATGGATCGCCTTGAGCAATGGTATGTTCCATTGTTAGGACTATACTATCGTGATAATTCCTAAACTTTTCATAATCTCCATAACAGCAAACATAGTATTTTAGCTCGGTATCGGGCAGGTCTTCTCCTATGGCATTAAGAAAGACACAGGTATCGTTCCGAAAAGCATATTTTCCATCCCCAATCAATGTGTGAACAATTTCCCAGTCAGATGGTTCTTCTTTGGGTTCTATCGCCTTTTCATAAATAATTTTCACACTGTCTACTGTCTTTCTTTTTGGATCCCTGTTTTCAAGTGTATGGTGAGTTACAAATTTCTTGTACAAATCTATTGCATCAGTTCGGCCAAGAGTTTCAGTCAGAACTAGTAGATTGGAATAATTATGATGTGACCAAGATCTGAAGTAGTTCCTATTCACAACCTTATTTTTCCCAAGTTTATCTTCAGCTGGTAATCGAAGTATCTGTAGAATGTAGTTCAGAACAAGTCTTGTGAGTTCCAAATGCTCTTTCATATGTGGATTCTCAGATACGAGTTCGTCTAGGTCAGGTGGATTTGCTTTCCTTCGCTCATCCTCCAGTAGACCCTGATATTTTGCTATGAGCTTGTTTATGTATTCTGGAAAAATGTCTGGATTTTGTTCTCTGATGAATCCGAGGAAGTAGTTCATTCGTTTCAATCGATTCTGTGCTTCCTCAAGAGAATTAATCTCGACTGAACGCTCGAGGGTATCTTGTCTATATTTTCCAGTTTTAACAAATTTCATTCAAAACCACGCTGCCAAGTTTATCTTAGGAACGATGTGTGAATTGCAAGACTCTGTAATTAATAAGAGTGTCAAACCACGCAAAAAAAATCTGCAAGTTCCGATTAACTCTTACATCGTGAATAAGATAAGGAGAGAGTATGTATTCGATAGAATGCTCTGGGTTGTGATACTATGACAGAATTCCTAGATTCATGTTATGATGTAATTAAGATACAAGAGAGATCTATTGCAGACACTATCAAATCCGTTGATTTGAAGAATATATCAGATATTACAGCAAAACAACGAATTGTATTGATAGGTGCAGGAGATTCATACGCTGTATCCGAATATGGGAAATGGGTATTCCGTTCTATTGGATTGAATGCAATCTCATTATCACCGCCTGAAATTATACATTTTCCACTGGATTCTGAAACAGTAGTAATTGGGGTTACAGCATCTGGGAGGAGTCTCTCTACGTTTGATGCGCTTCAGAAAGTTAGAGCTGAAGGTGCTGAAACTATAGTATTGACAGATAATCCAGAGGGAAAAGCATGTGATGAAACTTCCAGTGTGTGGGTAACTAAGGCTAATGTAGATTCATACAATATTAGTCCAGCTTCACCAACTACAACCGCAATGGCGTACCTACTTGCTATTGCTTCTGAAATAGAAAGTAAACTACAGACAGACCTTCAATATGACCTCAAACAACTTGCAAAGATAGGAAAGAAAATGCTTGAATGGTCAGAACATGAAGGAAAAATCATTGCCAAGCTTGTAACTCCTGGACCACCTCTATACATGATCTCAGACGGTCCAAATCATGTCGCGGCGCAGATTGGAATGATGAAATTCAACGAGTTTGCGGTTGTCAAAGGGTTTGCAGCCTTACGAGAAGATTTCTGTCATCATCAGAACCTATCCATAAATGATGGAGATCAAGCCTTGCTTATCTCAGGAAAAGATGAGTCTGATGATGAAAGGTATATGAAAGTACTAACAGAAGTTCTGAATATGCAAGCTCATCATATTCATGTACCTGAAGAATTCGGTTTCAAGACCGCACTTGCACAAACAATACCGAATACTATAGCTCTCCAGATGGGAGCGCATTTTACCGTACGTAGATACAATCCAAATATGGAATGGTTCAGGATGCCTCATGCTAAGGCCTTCCGAATTTATTAAATTCTACCTTCACGGGAAGATGTATCAATGGAAAAGTAAGGTGCATATCTTGTGACAGAACTATCAAAACTCTTGCTGAAGGGAACCACTACAGAGAGAACAAGTGAGATAGTAGAATATATCCACAATCATCCTAAGGAGTTTGAACAAGTCCTAAATGCTGCATTTTCAAAACAAACTAATTTGAAACAACCTCTGCTCGATCTTGTAGATCTTCTAAATGGAACTCTCATGGTTCAAATTATTGAGCAAGCTATCAAGGATGATGATATTCGGATTAGGACGCAAGGATTGCAAGCTGCTTATAGAACTAGAATGGATTCTTTGAATTTGTATGTCGTTGAAATTCTTTCTAATCCTAAGGAGGAATTTGAGGCTAGAAAATGGGCTCTTCATATCTTAGGAAGCACAGATCCTGATTATTACAATGGACACATTGTGAGGATTACTAGGAATAATTCAGAAAGTACTGATCTCCGTAAAGAAGCTATTTTTGCTCTCACTAAAATTGTAAACGACAAAATCTTGGGAACTCTATGTGCACTGTTAGGAGACCCTGATGTTGAGATACGACAATCTGGAGCATGGGCACTGAGCAATATTGGCTCTTCTGAAACAATCAACTGTCTACTTGCAGCATTAGATGACGATGATGAGAGTGTTAGAGATTGGGCTATTCGTGGACTTCGTGACATGGATGATACTCGTGCTCTTCAAGGATTAGCAGATGCAATTCATACAAGTATACCAGAAGAACAAGTGAGAATGACTCGTTTGGTAATTGAAAGAAAATCCGAGGTCATTCTCAGAGCAATAGTAGAACTACTTGGTTCACAGGATATTCAAGTCAGGCGAATCGCTGCTTGGGCTTTGGGTGTTTCTCCGTATCCACCTGCAGTTCCAAGTTTGAAAGAACTTCTGGATGATGAAGATGAGGAAGTTCGGGATTATGCAAGAATTGCTCTAATTAGGAGTGGGGGATTGGATCCCACTGATTTACGGCTCTGAGTTGATTACTACATCATTCCTTGATAGAGACCACCATCTACGAGCAATAGAGCTCCATGAATATAACTTGAAACTGGACTCATAAGGAATGCAGCTACTGGTCCAAATTCATCGGGTTTCCCAATTCGTTTCAGGGGGATTTTTGCAGTAATGTTCTCTTCTGCAGATTCTGAAGCGGATAATAACTCATCTACTCTCTCAGTCTGAATATATCCAGGACATATAGCATTCACACGAATATAATCAGGAGCAAGTTCAGTGGCTAGTGTACGCATCATGCCAATAACTGCAGGTCGAATTGCATTTGAGAGTAATAGATTGTCGATTGGTTGTTTTACCGAAACTGAAGTGCTGAATAGTATGGAAGAAGAATCAGACATCTTCAGAAGTGGAATTGTTTCTCTTGTCAGCCAAACAGCACTCATTAGTGTAAGATCAAAGGCTTTCCTCCAGTCATCGTCTGTTAGTTTAGAAAAGGTACCCGGAGGAGGTCCTCCAGCATTAACAAAGAGTCCATCAAGAAGAAGTATATTCGTTGCGATTTTCTTCACTAGTGATTGAACATCTTCTTTCTTTGACAAGTCAGCCACATAATATTCAGCTAATTCACCAAGAGATGATGTTGCTTTTTTCAGTGACTCTTCATTACGGCCACAGATTATCACTTCAGCTCCTTCGTTAACTAGAGCTTTTGCAACACTAAACCCAAGTCCTCGAGAAGCTGCTGTCACAAGAAATGTACGGTCTTTTAGATCGAGATCCATGTTCTATACGAATCTCGGAGATGCAGATAAATTGAATCTATGATGTCTTCTCTATTTCTTGATTAACCTGACTACTTTCATTATTCTAATGCATTTCTTTGTGTAAAAGAAATTGTATGAGCTCATATACTCGTATCAATATGGAATAGTATGATAGGACTAGGTAAGTGGGCTAGTGCTGTGAATGCAGTGCAAAGCACGCGACTGAAAGCCCGGAAGAAGATACCTTCTCAAGGGAAGTCCTTACTCTCCAAGAAGGAACAATCATCAAGGTCCGGAGAGTCCGCGGCTGTTCACTTTGTCAAATCGGACCTTATCAGTTTCAGTGATGGCACTGGTGAGAGTGATAATGACCCCGCCGTGGTAAGAACTGTGGAAACGCTCTCTGTTGCTGGAAGTGATGTTTCAGTAGTCAAACAGGAGAAGAAAGCCAGGTCTTCAGGAGGGATTCCATCCCGATGAACGTTGACAAAGCTCTTGCTAATTATTGTAATTCATTGGAATTACGAAGAGGTGGCGACACTGGCAGGAGAAGGGTGGAACATAGAATTATCTTATAGTTGAGTTATACTATACCCAATATGTAAGATATAGGTCAGGCAGATAAGAAGCATGGCTGCTACTAAGCCGCGCCAAGTGTGATTGGTTTTTCAGTTTTTGCTCCAAGAATCACTTCAAGATGCAAGAATGCAGAACTGAGTCGTTGGAATTCTCGTGGAACTTTGAAATCACCAACATTGAGCGACACCAATGCGTTCTCGATTTTCCTGATTGAGAGTCTTCTGTTATCTTTAGAATTGAATGCAAGAAGTACTCTGGTGTCATCAGGGTCACTTAGAGCAAAGACTGATTGACATTTGATGCCTTTGTTCTCTAATGCGTGCTTGATTATAGCCTCTATTTGTTTCATACGACTATCGCCAAAGTCTTGTTCCTGTTTAAGGTACTAAAGCGCCTGTATTACTAGGAAGTTCTCGAAAATCTTGATTAACGAGGGGACAAATACCTGAGGTTCATAGTGTATCAGCAGACTTGGAACCTGTTGTATTGGAAACATTTTCTATACATACAAAGCTATCATGGTCTATTTCAAGAAATCCTAGAAACTACTTGCGACAATAACTGTGGGATGGTCAGATGTAAAACCAGGACCCAGAACCTAGATCATCCGTCGATGATTGTTACTGAGTTTTTGAACTAAGAGGAAGTGGTCAGAGATTGTTTCAAAGGATATTGGATGCTATTTCATGACCTAGTTGCCTTAATCTTGTGGCCTCATCAATGGGAATACTAGAACTGGGGTCTATTGCTAAGCACATACCGTCAATCATCTTGGTCCTGAGCAATCCCTTAGCAATGGGATTATTTCTCAAATGAGGTGCATCCAAGACTCCAGTCTTTACTGCGCGTACATATGTAATAGGATTAATGAGAGAATCTTTCGAGGATGCATCACCCAACAAACGAATTGCTGCTACAAGCACCTTAGCTTCTCTGACAAGCTCATTCTTTCGGTTCAATACGTCCTTGTCATCCAACGGGTTCAGTGTTCCAAGAAGACAGTCATGCATAACCCGTCGTGAGATCTTGCAACTCTCGATGATATCATTTGCAGTTGCAGCATGATCAGCCTCGCAAAAGCCTACGACATGTACAATATGTGGTTTCAACATCATGGCTGTATAAATGGATGATGCGAGTTGACCCTTGGCCAAATCAAGGTCAGGAGGATAAGAGAAAAGCCCAGGTCGTACCTGTCTAAAAGAGTCAAAGTGGGGTCCATGAAGCGACTCGATGAGTTCGATTTTTGCCAGCATTTTGGCAAGGTCCATTTTGGGAGAAGTTCCCAAAGGTGTGTTTAGCATGTATTGCGCGATATAATGCCTAACACCAGCTTTCTTGGCGTTGTATGCTGAGAGATATGCCATTGCAACTGCAATTGTATCATGAGCACTTCTCAGACTCCAATGATGTGACTCATTGATTTCTACAGGGATGTTATGTTTTGCATGCCATCGGTGATTCTCTTGATTCTCAGTGATTGCTTCCTCAAGGGTTCTTTTGCTTCTTCCATCCAGTTCGCTGTACCATAGCAGAGGAGTTGCGCCCCAAGCGTTGTTCAAAGTATCCTTTAGTAACTGTGCCCAAGATATCAAATCACGAGTTCCACTATAGCATCTCATGATTGGATAGTTACCTCTTCGCGAGGCTTCAAAGATACGCTGCAAATCTTTGGATTCCCTGATTGGAACACCTCCATCACCATCTAGATTCTTATTCATCTCAGATGGACGAAAGAATGATTCTTGGGCGTTCTGATCTGGCCCAATAGAGAGGATATCTAATACTCCAGCCTCTGCAATTCTTGAGATACCGTCAATTGTTTCTTCGATTGATGGGAGACCAAAATGGTGTCTAACAAGCGGTATCGGACTTCTGAGGACCATTCTTGTTAGTAAATCTTGAGGATTCTTCTCTTCAGGTGGTATGTGTGTCCTACCACGAAGAAAATTAATCGAGTCCTCATCAGTCGAGAAACCAGTGAATATCTCTTCAAAAAGATTAATTTGTTCTGCAAAGGGTTTGATTGGTGCTGTACAACCAAGCACCCATCGTTTTTTCTCTAGACCCGATTCTGTCACGGCGTTCTTCAAGTCCTCAAGAAGTTTTACCGCACTGGACGCTGTGAGTCTATAGCTTACACCGATAACATCAGGGTTGTGTTCTTTCACTTTCGCTATCAATTCGTCAATGGAAACCGCTGTTCCCAAGAAGATAGTTTTATGCCCTTCTTCCTCTGCGAGTGTGAGAAATCTAAGAACACCAGCCACATGGACACAACTTCCTATAGCGGCTCCCAAGATTCTCAAATGTCATCCACCTCCAGTTCGAACATTTCAGGTACCTCCACTTCAGGTATCTCATGAAGCTCTGAATATTCCTCTGGATATTTCTCTGGTATGACTCCAGTTCTGACATATTCCTGTACTTCACTAGGGTTCAATCCCTCAAGACCCATACTTCCAAGATTCCTTCCACTGCTCCAGAAGTCATAGTTATAGAGCTGACAAGCCATGTTGATCATAGCATCTATCGCAGGGGTTTCAATTCCAGCAAGTCGTCCAAGATATGAAATGGGGACGAGACCAGTGGGTACATCTTCCAATACGTAACGATGATCCAATGATGAGGGGCTACCCACATTATCATAGGCATCAATACTTTGTATACACTCACATAGTGTAGTTCCCTCAGCATCATACGTGCTCCTCAACCATTCCAGAAGAGATACAGGTTGAGAAACAAATTCACGAGATACTCTAATCCTCTCGGCATCCATTCGTTCTATGAGTCGCCCTACTGAATCGGAAATAGCATCATGATAGTGGTTGTATCCACCCTCTTTTGACTCCAATAAACCTGCGCTGAGGATTGTGGGTGTTGGATGTAACATCGCACCTACGTTATCAAGACTGGTTTCCATGACATCATCAGCCATATTGAATGTAATTGGAAGTCGTCTTAGACTCCTCATGAACCTGCGATTATGAGATGCTGGAAAAGCACTTACTTTTGTACTGTTCTTAACCTTGGAGATTAACACGGAATCTGGTCCAGTAATCCTTGATACGAAACTGTATGTTTGAGCCTCTCCCAACAATATTTCGTCAGAATAGGAATGCGATCTCAAGGCTCTGGCAAACTCAAGTGCACCACCGGTCCTACCTGGCATTAGAAGTATTGTCTGCCCAGATTTTAGATGGGGAACCATGGACTTTGCAATAAAGGTGTGTGCCTGAGCAGGTACAATGATAATAATTATGTCACGGTCTTCAATAGCCTTAGCTATGTTATCTGTGACCAGTGAGAGCTTTGCAAATGCCTCAAAGATACCATGAACATTGATTCCTCCTCTTTTCGATATTCTCTTGATATTGGCAATCGAACGATTATAGAGAGAAACATCAAATCCATGTATAGCAAGATAACTGGCAAGTCCTCTGCCTGCGTGTCCAGCACCTATTACTGCAATCCTAGCCGGGTCTACTATGTAGTTTTCTAATTCTCTCCATGACATGGTTCTCACTCTCTATCGGGCTCTATCGGCAACTCGCGAACTTGGTCACCGCCTATGGTCTTGGTGAACGAATACACCCTAAGTACGACCACTATTGTCTAAAATGACCAAGCGGTATAGCTCATCGTTGTGATTCTATTGAGTATTATTTCCCGTCTTTTCATTGGGAAATTCTCTTATTAGAGTTCCGAAAATCGGCATTTGACGAACTAATAATCGGATTTTTGCGCAAACTAACCCTCTACACTCTTTGAAGAAAGGACGGCCGGATTTGAACCGGGCAACCGATGGATCTAGTCGTAATTCTTTAAATAAATGCTTAAGGTTATAAGCATCCCAGAGAGTAAGAAACTGCAGAAAGTGAGAAGAGAAGAGACAGTTTAACAATAAATGTAACACAATCAGACCTTCATGTCTGGTATTTTGGAGTATCTGCTTTTCGGAAGTCACAGACCCAGTCCGAGTCTGTATGATATATTTTTCTCATATTAGCAGGATATTGAAAATGGAAGACATGAAAATCAATTCTAAAACCGATTACGAGAGATACCGTGTGAATAGTGGAAATGGACCTCATAGAATATTAGAAATGTTACAAGAAGAGGCGCTGAAAGAATCAGATCATAACTAAATTCATTGAAGAAGCGCGCATTGAAGCTTGGAGGAAGAAGTAATTCTTCTATTATCGTTACAGAAAATTTAGAGAGGTGAAAAAATGAGTACAAGTTCTTCAGACCATTGTACATGTGGTCACAATCGTGAAAACCACGATAATTTCGATGGTGAATGCGAAAATTGCAAGTGTGCAGTATTTCACAGAGGTATACGCACACTGGATATGCAAATCAAGTAGCTATATACAGAATACTAAAATTGCATGTTAGAAGCAGATTTCATAGTTCACAAAACAGAAACCACTGCTTTCTTCAATATATTTTGAAGTAGTAGTGTTTAGCTATTTTTGAAAAAGATGGTCGGGACGGCCGGATTTGAACTGGCAACCGATAGATCTAGTCGTAATTCCTTAAATAAATGCTTAAGGTTATAAGCATCCCAGAGGGTAGGAAACTACAGAAAGTGAGAAGAGACAGTTTAACGATAAATGTAACGCAACCAGCCCTTTTCTCTGGTGTTTAGAGTATCTGCTTTTCGGAAGTCACAGACTCATTCTGTACGATATGCTGTTCTCATGAAAGCAGGATATCAAAAATGGAAAAATGATTACTGGTAAGAAGAGAGATAGACATGAAAAGCCTGGTTAGTGAAAAAGGAGGTCATACACGTAGAAAAGAGGTGTGTATGGGCTGCGGACAAAGTACATTCACAAAGGATTATGCTCGTGGAGAGCGTACCTGCTCTGTATGTGGACTTGTTGCTTCCGATCGCACAGCAGATACAGGACCGGAATGGAGAGCATTTACTGCAGAGGAAAAGAATGCAAGAGCCAGAGTTGGGGCTCCAGCAACTTACACTATAGCTGACAAGGGCATATCGACAATGATTGATTGGCGAAACAGGGATGCAAGTGGCAAGGCAATCAAAAGCACTACTCGGGCAGCTATGTACAGAATGCGAAAATGGCATATTAGAAGTAGGCTCCATAGTTCACAACACAGAAACCTTAGCATTGCCATGAGTGAGATGCATAGACTCTCCTCACAACTTGGAATACCCCGTGATGTTAGAGAAACTGCAGCTTTGCTATACAGAAAAGCTCTGATATCGAAACTAGTGAGGGGAAGAAGTATTGAATCAGTCGTTGCAGCCTCAATTTACCTCGCTTGCCGGATTCACCGGATTCCAAGACCGCTTGATGAAATTGTTGCTGAAACAAATGTGGATAGGAAAAAGGTTGGCTATGCAGTTCGCCTGGTTGTTTCTCGAGTCAATGTTAATGTGCCGCTTCCATCTGCAAAGGACTTGATACCAAGATTGTCTTCAGATCTTATGCTCGAAGGAAGAACTGTGAAAAAAGCTACTGAAATAATCAATCAAGCCAAAGAAAAATACGTGACTATAGGAAAGGCTCCTGGTGGAATCGCAGGCGCTGCACTATACATAGCTGGAATACTCGAAAACGACAGGCGTACTCAGAGGGAGATAGCTCAAGCTTCAAGGGTTACAGAAGTCACAATTCGTAATCGTTACAAAGAGCTTGTTCGTGTTCTTGGAATCACAATCGATGTCAATTCGTAATCAGTATGAGATAGTTTGGAAAAGATGGTCGGGACGGCCTTCTACAGAGCTCGAAATTGTCTAAATAGGTCATAACTCAGAATAATCAGCAATAGAACAAATGCTTCCAACGTGAATGGAAAAAGAAAAAGGAATGGAGATAATACAACCAGAATCAGAAGACTGCAAGATGGCAGCAACCACAAGGTGAAGCAAACAATACACCAATCGAAGCGCTTTCTTTCATCTTTAATCACAACTCTGACTATTGCATATAGAATCGCCAATGGGAGAAATTCAAGCCCAATCGCATTGATGAGTGTCAGTTGAATAATCCCTCGTTTATATGATTGATATTCACTCTAAACTGTTTTTCGGAACAACTTAGAATAAACGAAATGTGGTGGTCGGGACGGCCGGATTTGAACCGGCAACCGATGGATCTACAGTCCATTGCTCTGCCAGATTTCTCAGAGGTCGTCGAAACGATACTCTTTTGAGCTACGTCCCGAATCTGGCTTGTTTTTTCTCCATTTCGTTAAAAGGATTGCTCCTTGACAATATGTTAATGCACGGAACGTAGCTCACTGACCTATTCCTCGAGATGAGTGAATCTCAACTACAAGAAACTCCTGTGCTTCACCCTTCCCTGACCTGATGTCACCATCGAACTTAGATGTCACTCTAAGTTTAGTCAGGGCTTTGTTCATGATCATTGGGACTGCATCCCTCCTATGGTCTTGGCTTCTTTCTTCTGTTTTGTTGTTGGTGTATCAGTTCCAACGACAGAAAGTTTTTGGCCAATTAGCAACTGGAAAGATAGACGCTGGTCATGTGATTTACAACATTGAGATTTCTCTAGAGTATGATTCTACTAGTAAGGAGTTCTATGTATATCATGAAGATGATTGGATTCGCCGGTTACTTCGTGGAAATGATATGTATTTGAAGAAGCTAGCACCAGGAACTTATCTAAGAGATGATGAAAGGTGGATAATTGACTTTAGTGTTCAAGATAATCACGTCCAATGGACGGGAATTTCAACTCTGACGGATATTCATTGGAAAGGCAGAGTCTTTCAGTTCCAGCTTAATCCAGTCCTTAATCTTGAGAATGCAAAGGATGAATTTCTTAGCAATGTAACCAACGAAATCTCATCTGACACTATTTTGAATTTGCATGATCTCGATAGAGAGATTGAGATGATGTTATCAAACCGTGGTTATGGTGAGGAGGGACCGCAATGTTTTCTCTCAATATCCCGTAATGGAAATGAGTTCACTATCACGTTAACTGAAGAAAATGAAATACAAATGCGTATCATTAGCAAAAACACATTCAAAATAGAGAGTACAGAAAATCGTGAGGCAGTCTTAGAGGGTTTCTATGGTCAGTTTGATTCAGGAGAATTTTCTGAGTATAATATTGTAAATGATAACGAGTTCATGAAGGAATTAGAAACATTACTTGATGAGATTGGACTTGAGGATGTTTAGGTGGGTCTGAACTTGTTAAGTGAATTGGTTTTTGAATGGTGGTAGCATTACTGTGAATTTTCGAATCAAATGATAAGAAGTGGTTTTGTTGTGCTGTGAGGTTTGTGAAAGTAATCCTTACATTCTTCGAAATAATATATTAGAATCAAAGTTAATGAGCCAAAGTAACTAAGCCAACTTGTATTCTTAGCGAATACAGCATTTACAAAGAATAGCAATAACTTGATGTGTTTTCCTAACAATCTTTTCAAGAATACAAGTTACTTTCGTATTTGCGAGTGGGTGAGTTCATGACAGAATATTATTTCGATATAGAAACACGTGGATTGAATCCATATAAGCACAAAATCATATCTATTCAATATCAAGAGATTGATACAAAAACAGGAGCATCTAGATTTAGACTGCAGATACTTAAAGAGTGGGAGTCCTCTGAAGAAGAAATTCTCAAACAGTTCTTGAAAATACTAGATCCTAATAATGTATGGAACTTCATACCGATTGGATTCAATCTACGTTTTGATTTGACATTTTTACAGATTCGCTTCAAAGAAGTCCTTGGCGTCAATCTTGACTATAGATGGCTGCATCAAGAACTTCCACTTATCGATATCAAGGACACGATTGTTATGGTTAATGATGGGCGTTTTAAGGGTGCGACATTGAATTGGTTTGTCCGAAAGGAATTTGATAACAGTGAAGTTCCTAGATGGTATGATAAAAGAGAATTCGAAAAAATTGAATATTATATCGAGGACGAAGCTAAGCGGTTCATCCACGCATATCAATTTCTAAAAGAGCGGTTGCCTAAACTATATTTTCTGTATGATCCATTACCATAAGAACTCATCATACTCCGCGTGGGTGAACTTATTCAAAATCTTCTGTTAATCTCTTAATTCCGATATTATACAACACAAAGGATAAGCGCGAAAGAGTGAGCTTATAGGTCTGTCAGAATGTGCTTGGAGCAAGCTTCTCTGTTTGGTGGAAACGCAAATTGACAAAGTATGATGAGATGATTAAGCAGCGCCGTGATCTACTAAAAGCTCATGACTATGAAGCAATTCCACAGGAAAAATGGTGGAAACCTGACCAGATGAAAGGTGTAGACCCGCCTCCTCTTGAAAAACCGTTCAATAAGGATGCAGATCTTATAGATCTAGTTGACCCCAAGGACTTCAAAGTTGGGAACGTACCTCTCGTTGATGCTATAGCAAATCGAGCAAGCCAGCGAGTTTTTACAGATGAATCACTGACCTTGGAAGAGCTATCTTTTCTTCTCTGGTCCACACAAGGAGTTCGAGAAGTTGACAAGAATAAAGTATGGACAAAACGTGCTGTTCCATCAGGTGGAGGTCGTCAGCCCTTTGAAACCTATCTGTTAGTGAACTTGGTTGATGGTCTCAAACGAGGAGTGTATCGTTACCTGCCAATCGAACATAAGCTGATACTGGTGACTGAGGATCTCCCCAGTGCAGATGATTTGATGGAGAAAGCATGGTATCAGAACTTTATTGGAAAATCAGCAGTAGTCTTTGTATGGGCTGCCATTCCTTACAAGACAGAATGGAGATACAGTTTCATCAGTTACAAGGATATACTCATTGAGGCAGGTCATATTTGTCAGAATCTATACCTTGCATGTGAAGGAATTGGTGCAGGTACTTGTGCCATAGCCGCTTATGAGCAGAAAGCAATGGATGAATTAATCCAGGTAGATGGTGAGAACGAAATGACTGTCTATGTTTCACCAGTAGGAAAAATCAATCCCCGGTAACAGTGTAGGATATAATGAATTGTTAAAATGCGCAAAATGAAAAGATGTTTTCAATTGTAGATATTCTGATTATTAGGAAATTTTGATTAAAAACGACAATTTTTGGGGAGTTTATAGGTATCTAACAAGACTAGTTTCTATGAGAACAACTCGAATGATACGTACTTGGGACAGGAGATTAGCTGAGTTCGTAGAGGTTCCAGTACAGCGTTCGCTTGATTGCAGTTTAGCGTGTAAAGATTGCAGATATTTTGATGAAAGAACTCAACTTTGTCAAGGAGTAGGCTCTTCGTACTACGAAAAGAGAGTTTCACGACCAGAGTTTGTTCCAAGGAGTAACGAATGCGAAGTAAGACTCCCGCCAGATCTTCTTTCTTTTATTCAGTTCTAAATTATAGTAGACAGTAATGGTAGGTAGCCCATTGCAAGCAAGAAGCATAGTACAATATATCCAAATCCAGTGACTAAGAGAAGTGTATCAGAGATTTTCCAGTGAGACTTTCTCAAATACGTTCTATTTTCACTATAACCAAAACCACGACCGTCCATGGATATTGCTAGAGATTCAACACGAGATAATGAAGAAACCAGAAGAGGGAAGAAAGTATACTGAATTGTTCTGAGTATTTTCTGAAGTCCTCCGACCTCTGGTTGAATACCTCTAGATTTCTGTGCCATTCGTACTACCTGATTTTCAGAATCAAATAGTGGTAAGAATCTCAAAGCTATGACAAGAGCAAAGCTATACCTGTAAGGAATTTTGAGTCGGTTTAGTGAATGGGCGAGTAATGTAGGATCTGTAACTGCAACAAATAGCATACTTGAAAGAACAACAAGGAGGAATCGCAATGCTATCGATAGACCTCGCTCAATTCCATAGTCGGTTATCGGAAAATATGGACCAAAATTGTTCAGTTGAGGTAATACAAATCCAAGAACCGTTCCATTCACAGTGATAAAAACTTGAAAAATCAGGAGCAAGATTGAGAATATGATGATAAACTTGGTACGATTTCGGGAGATTTTCAATGATACCCGACTTACTCGGAATAGCAGTATTACAATTACTAAAAGTATGGAGCTAAGACGCCAGCTTGGGTAAATCATTATACCGATGAGGGTGATAAATAGCAAGAAAATCTTCAGTAAAGGGTTGAAACTTCCATTGTTTTGTATTGATTCCTTCTGATTATTCATCTTAGGAATCCACTCCCAGTTCTGCATATTCACCATGACCGATCTCAACTAATCGTTGAAGTACAGTTTCTGGAGGGCCATCCAAGAGAATCGAACCATTTTCAACGAAAATCACACGATTACAGTAATTTTTGGCGAAATTTGGGTTATGAGTGACCACAAGAGCTGCACCATTTGCACTGGCTGTTTCAACTATGATGTTCGAAATGAACTCACGCCCTTCCTGATCCTGACCAATAAATGGTTCATCCAACAACAAAATGCTAGGCAAATGAGCTATTGAAGATGTGATATTGAGCCTTCTTTTCTGTCCGTGACTGAGAGAGAAAGGATTCCTATTCAAGAAAGTTCCAAGATTCACAGAATTCAGAAGATTTGTTGACCGCTCTATCGAAGCTTCATGTATTTCATTCAGAATTTCAGAGGTCAATATTTGTTCTTTCCAAACAGTTCTCTCAAAAATTTGATGATTAGGGTTCTGAAAAACAACTGAAATTCGCTTTGCAATTTCCTTTCTATCGATATCAGATATCGCTACTCTTCCGAGATCTACACGTCCATTATCAGGTTCAAGCAATCCTCCAAGAAGAGAAACCAGTGTTGTTTTCCCAGAACCATTTCCTCCCATGAGCGCAATTACTTCTCTTTGATGGATGGTCAAGCTGATATCATGAATAACTTGGGTTGACCCATAGGAGAAATTAGCTCTTTCCAAGGTAAGTAATGGAGTATTTTCTTGAACAGTCGTCTTCGTTGGTTTGGTAATTGTTTGTGCATCCATCTTATTCCAGTCAGTTATTGTACCGTTTGATATTGAAAGAATACGGTCTGCTACAGGTCGAATCGCATCAATATTATGTTCGATACACAGCACACCCACATTCTTGTCTTTCAGTCCAGACAATATTT
>SDBS01001349.1_pt1 | contig 24915 bp, 28 predicted proteins | sample 2277091 | NCBI WGS metagenome assembly SDBS01 (sample SAMN10404972, study PRJNA504765) | marine sediment metagenome | isolation source: marine sediment core GS10_PC15, 163 cmbsf | place: Arctic Ocean: Southern Knipovich Ridge | collected 2010
ATTTTATTGTCCTTTCCATATCGGCTGGTCTCTCCAAAGCTCGTGATTCACAGCTTGTTCAAAGGCAACGCGAGCACCTGGTGGGGTGGCCTGAGCCATCAACATAGTCGCGGACAATTCACCCTCACGCGCAAAAGGAAGCGGAGATATATCACTGAGGGTTTGAGTAATAATCTGGAGAAGCCCCTTTTGCGTTTCTTCATCTCCATCAGCCAGCATTCCCTCAAGAATGTAGCGCATTGTATTGCCGAATATCTGGCCGAGGTCACCCCGAGGTGCCTTGATATAACGAACTGTGATTTTCCCTTGCTTATCAATCTCGCTACCAACCACGGCGACAAAGTTGAAATCCTTGACGTACTCAGGAATTAAACCGTATTCTGTGGGAAACATCTCTTTATTCCAGGCCCATGTTGCAAGCTCAGGAGCATAAACAAGAGGCCCAATTGTGGCAGCAAGTCGAGCGGGTGCATCCCTAGCAGTACGAACGACATTTGCGATTGCTTGTGTGCGAGCGTTGAGGAAGGGAACCCACATATTGACCACTCGCATCAACGTTCCCGCTTGAGCAAAGTCAATGGTGCCTTTACGTGAGGCGTAAGCTGCAAGTGTCTCATTCTTGGTTAGGTTGAGAACACGACGGAAAATCCCCAAACGTGTTGCTGTCTCAACGGAGCCAGAGAGACCGGAGAGATATTCCAGTGGATTCCAAGCCCGAAGAAGCAATTTCTTCCATGCAGGGCGCATCTCATGTCTGAGTGATGGTGTGGCAGCCCGGATACGCTGTACCCAACCAGAAAGAGCAGCACCACTTTGAAGGTACTTGTTCATGAGATCCGTTCTGACTCCAAACTCATTTGCGACTGCGTGGAGAAACCCTATTGCGCTTTGATTAGGTAAGTGAGCAATACCGTAGCGATTCATCATAAACGCCATTTGATTGTCTCGGAGAACGTTCGACGCGCTGAAGGGTAAATAGAGAGAAGTAGCACCCGCACGAAGGGGCTTCACCGCTATCGTATTCACAAACCGAGCCGTTGCACTTACCTGCCGAGAGGTCAAGCGACCTAGAGAATCAGCGAGGAAATCAGGCACAAAATGACGCTCCGCTTTGCCCCCCCTAAGTGCAGTAATTACAGCCCAGCCAGCCTTTGGGCCTGCTCCTTCTGGAGCAGCCTCAATCAGGAACTCAAGACCAGCTTCTTTTGTCCGCAGCATATCTATTATGGCGAGCTTAATCTTGTTGCGCTCCCCGACATTCACTAGCTTCGGAAACTTTGAGGCAAGCGTTACAAATGGGTCAACAATCTTCTGTTCCGGCCTAGCTCCCTTAGCAGCTTTAAACAGATTGTTTGCAGTCCACCCCCCGAAAGTGCTTTCTCCTGGAGGTGGCCCATAGTCAGCCATCATAAACGGAGCATAGTGTGGACTTGTTGAGCGCATTCTAACGTACTCCGCTTGACTGCACATACCTGAATCACGCCAAAACTTTAGAAAATCATCGTTAAGCTCTCGAAATGATCGCTCCGTTTTTTGAAACAAGGCCCAAACTCTCGGTGACAATTTCTCCCGAAGTCCCTTTATTTTCGCCGCAGCCTCCATTGCAGTTAAGCCTCCTGGGTTTGGAATGCCCTGGATTTCTCGCTCCGCTGCATGAATGCAAGTAATCATCTCTCGAAACTGTTTGTAGTGTTTCCCTTTAAACCCTCCTAAGGCAGCAAGAATGCGTCCTTCACGTCGTATCCACTCGCCGCCCATAACCTGCCGTCCTGGGTATAGTCCTAACAGCAACTCAACATCTCGTTCTGGGATGGACGTAGCACCAACCTTTTTGAGAGCTTTGTTGGCTTGCTGTGCAAGGAATTTCGGCATCGTCAGGTCATCAATCCAAGCCTGCTTGACCCCAAGATAAAGGCGAGTAATTGGTGAGAGTCCTGGTGCCTGTCGCATGGGCTTGTCCACTATCATACCCGCGAGCTTCTTAGTTGCGTTTCCCTCTAACACATTAAGTTTGGTTTGAAACTTTGCGTAGCCCCGAGATGTGCGCATTAGGAAGTCGTGGGCTGCTTTTGTTGCTTGAGGCTTAGCCAGTTGTTTTCCCGCAGTGCCTAATATCCTGCCTATGATACCTAGGGCTAGGGGCGCAGTCCCACCAAAAGCAGTATAAATTGGAGCGCGAATTGCATAAGGGTCTTCAGCGAGCGGTTGACCCGCTGTGGCAAACGCAAGCCCACCAACTCCACCACGGAGTGCCTTTCCAACGAGTGACTTGCCTACTCCAAGTGGGCCTAGAGCTAATGCAGTTAATCCAACCTCGCCCAGAAACTCGCCAGCTCCACGACCGGCACCCCGGAACTTCTTTTCCAGCGTGGGTGTTAGACGCTCTACCTGACGAGCCGCCGGTTCCAAAATGGTCTTAGGATCACGCCGTTGACTACGTAGAGAGTCATATCTGGCGTTAATGGCTCGCCACTGCGCAAGCTTTTTCTCTTGCTCTTCTGGAGATGAGCGCGCGAGTTCAGCCAAACCATATTGGCCAATCTGTTCAGTCAACTCCTGGAACTGAAGTTCCTCCTCCCCAGCGGGTTTGCCAAATATCCGTTTTGTGACAGGAAGGGCTGTTAAGCCAAGTGCGGCGGGAGTCCGCAATATGCCGTGACCTACTTCCCCAAGATACTGGGGAAACTGAGTCATCCCCCGGACAAACGAGGCTCCAACACCCGGTGCATCCACATCTGGCCGACGTCGATACGCACGAAGCTTCTGGAGGTCAGCAGTAGAAGTTGCTCTGCGATAGGTACGAAGCTTCTCCAACTCTCCAGTGTTCTTACGATAGGTGCGAAGTGTGTCAATCTCAGTCGGCATTATTTCTCCGCTTCGGTAAGCCGTCGGTCAATTTCTGCGCCAGCGTCTTTATCTCCGCTCGCGTCTAGACGCATCAACTCCTCGGCACGCATAGTTTTGTAGTCCTTTCCTTCTCCTAAAGCTGACGCAAGGGCAGACTTAAGTGCACCCTCTGGCATCGGTGGAAGGGGAGCATTTCTTTGGTAGGCATTGATTACCTTCAGTGCCCACTGTCGCAGCGAGGGTTCCATGCCAGGGCTAATTGGGATACGCATAATCGTGCCGTCTTCCTTTGGTATCTCCATTTCTGCGCCGGGATTCAGTAAAGTCCGCGAAGCTGTTGCGTATACTGTGTCTCTTCGCTTCTGTACATCTGGGGGGAAGCGGGGGACTGGCTTGGCTTCAACTCGGATTTTTTCTTTCTTCTCAAAAGTCTCCAGCTCCATCTGCTGCTTCAGCTCGGCAAACGAGGGAGCGAAACGGCCTGGCTCTGGCGTTAATCGTGCACCCGGCTCGAACCTGCGCCTTTCAGCCTCTTCCTCTGCAGCCAACACCGCTGCTCTGCTGCGACCCGCGACATCAACCTTGATGTCCGCTTCCCTTTGTCTCCCACCAGCTTCCCTCTTTTCTCTCATCTTCCAAAACGCAGCCCGCCTCCGAATGGTCTTCTCATTTACGTTAAATTCCTTTCCCTCTTCAACGAAGATGTTAGCAATAACATCTATTGCACCTTCTCCAAGCTCGCTTGCTTGCTCGAAAATCTTGTTCATGGACTCTTCGAAGTTCCTCGTCTTCTCCAAAGCAAGTCTCTTCTCTTGTGTATCCTGCTGCTCATCAAACTGCCTCTGCTCCTCCTGAAGCTTTGCCTTCCCCATAATCCCCGTAGCGAGACCCTGGCCTGCTTGAGAAATCCCTTGACCTATTGTCCTTCCCCAGTTTCTCTTCTCAGGCGCCCACCCAAGCCATTGCATAGCCATCTGTTCACCTCACCTTATCATAGTAGACGCGCTTGATTCCGTCTATTTCTATCACTGCTTCAGGAAGTACCTTCTCCACATCCTGTGCCATCACCCCCATTTGGGTGTGTGGATCGCCAAGGAATCTAAAGGTGTAAATTGGGAGACCTCCATCAGTAACACCCACACGCTTGATGTCAGTCTTAACACGTCGATCAGAGGCAGCCGCCATCATTGCAGCTCCACCGACTTGCCCACCAGCTCCTATGAGACTGGAAAGGATGGGAATAAGCGGGTTTTCCTGAGGAGCAACACCGTAGCCCATTTGAGTGGTAAGCCCAAGGGCTTGCATAATCCTGTCAATGATTGGCCCCATTCCAGGTTGGGTTCTCTTCATCTCCATGAAGCGAGCGGAGATCTCTTGCTGTTGAAGCTGTCGAGGCAAGGCACCGAATTGCTGGCTGGCTGCCACAGCACCAAGAGGGTAGTTATAAATGGAGGGAGCCATTCCTAGGGCTTGACGTCCATACTCCTGTCCCTTCATAATAGCATCATACATTCCCCTACCTTGCTGTTCCCCAAACCGCGAGTGCGCTAAAGCCTGAGCCTCTGCTCTATCCGACCCCGCGAAGGTTCCTGTCCTCGCATAAGCCTCGGTGACCCCTGGGAGGGTTTCCTCTTGGAATAACCTCCGTTGCGCGGGGAGGATATCGCGGGTGTAGAGATTCTCCATGAACTCAGGACTAAGACCCTGCATCGCAGTCTCTAAGGCACCCGTCATGGTCTTATATTGCCCTGGGACTTGCTGGAGATATTCCGTCAGCTGTCCAAGCCCCCCGGCTTCCTGAGCAGAGGGAGGGGCTGTCCACCAAGACTCCCCTTGCGCGGGGTAGTCTGTCGGCCCCCAGGGAGTCACATCATAGGGCTGACCTTGGAGATACTCAGCGTAAGCATCCCAAAGTTTCTGCTGATTAGGATCAAGGGCTGACTCTTGGAGGATTTCTGCGCTCTCTCCTTCGAGTCCTCCACCTCCCACGTAGTACCCTGCTGCTGCAGCAGCAAGAGGGGCTCCAATCATTGTAGTTCTCCTACGCTAAGACTCCACTTCTTATCACGCCATTCAACTTTGTATAAATCGCAAGCCCACCTATTCCATCATCCACGAAGACAATCTCCCCCTCTTCCAAGTCATCCACACCTGGAGCTGCTTCCAGGATGCGATGAGTGGATGAGCCATACCTGATGTCCTGGTAGATACTCCCCAGGTGTTCATCCAACGCCCGCATAAGACTTGATGCCCAACTCTCCATCTCCCCAATAGATGTGGGAAGATTTGGAAGAAGAAATGTCTGAGGAGTTCTCATTCTTGAACCACTCCTCTGGTAGAACCTGGGATGACACCCACGGAGAGTCTCCTCAACCTGAAGGTTTCTTGGCTTGCTTCATTTCCAAACCGAAAGCTCACTTGATTGGAGTAGATGGAGAACCCAATTCGGTGACTCCTCCAGTCATTCTCCAGGGAAACCGTCTCAAGGAAATCATAGGTCTCCCCCCCATCTTGACTGGCAGAGATATCTACTGAATCCCCCCACCCCTCGAAACTCAACTCCAGCCACGCAGCCATGCTCTCCTTATATTCCTCTCCCAGGACGAAGTCCTTTGTGTCCCACCAGGAGACCACTGGAGTGGATACGTGATTCAGGTAACTCCCATCATCCTCGTAGACCTCCCCTCCCAGACTCCCATAAAGGGGGGATTCAAATTTCTCCAGCATCCGACTGCTGTCCCAAATCCCCGCGTCGTCGTCCCAGACTCCAGGGTCGGTGTCCCAGGTTAACCCACTAAAACGCTCATACTCTCCACAACCTGTGTATGTCCTGCTCCCCCGCGTCCAATTCCCGGTTGCCAAATCCAGCTCAAAGTAGGTGTTGGGGATTTCCGACGTCCCTGTGGGGATGAAGAGTCTGAGTTTCCTCAGCATCCTTAGGTGAGTCATGAAGGAACGGGAAGCATATCCTGGGTTAATGATGTCAAATATCTCATCCCTTACTTTCTTCCCAATGGAGACAAGTTCTCTCCCACCTTGGTAGAGGTAGACGTCCTCTTTCCCAAGGAAGAAGTGCTGCTTCCCGAACAGATTAACAAGTGCGCGGGGAGCGAGAAGACCATACTGTGGGATTCTGTTGGAGAAAAGGTATGGGTTATTAGTAAACCCCGTGTACTCCTGGAGGCAGAGGGACTGACGAGAGTAGATAACAATGTAGTTCCCGAGTCTCTCCGCTCGATAAATCTCATCCCCTTCCTCTATCGTATCCGGGTCGGTGAAGCCACTCCCACCCCCCGCATAATCCTCTGGGTCACCAACAACACTCCATCGGACTCTCCTGGGTCTATCCACTCCTCCCTCAGTGAGATTGTAATGACAAAGCCTCCCTCCGAAAACATGGAGCCACTTGGTGATGTAGGTTGTTGCTCCCGCCAACTCCTCTGCGGACGCCACGGTGAAGTCATACTTCCGGGGGGTGTCTGCTCCATTCGTCCAGATGTAAAGCCCCGCCATCATAACGGAGGAGATGAACCTTCCTACTTCTCCCGAGTAGTTAATCGCTCCATCCCAGACTGTGGTGTCAGTATCCCACGCTGCCGCATCACTATCCCAATCAGCTCCAAGGAAGGCTGGGTCAGTGTCAGTGATGTTCTCAAAAATCTCCTCATTTGGATTCCACTTATAGACCGCGCGGGTGGTGTGACAGAAGAGAGTGTCATTGATGAACTTCAAGAACAACACAGAGCCAAGAAGGCCAGAAGCGAAGAGTCTCACTCCAGGGGCTTTTTGGAGGTGACGCCCCTGAATACGCATCTCCTCCATCGAGGGGGACTCTCCTGGTTTGAGGAGAGTAGTCCCAAGGTCATACCTCAACCCCCCAATGAGCTGAGGGATTGGGTATTGGATGAGACGCTTTTTTGGAAGGAGTTTAGGCATCATTCTCACCCAAATAAGGCATAACTGTAGTCCCTGCCGGCTTCATTCACATTGAGGAAAAGACTGCCTGTTGTAAAGCCATCGGCGTCGAGCGACACGATGAGGTTTAGCTGCCAACCACCCTCTGACTTCTTCGTATACGCACCGTCTTGGTCGGTCTTTACGTAGATGGGGTCGTTGGCGTGGTTGAGATGTTCATAAAGAGCCATAAACTTCGGTTGGAAGCCAGCACCCGTGTGTACTCTAAGGACTGTTCCATCCCCCACGTATGTTCCTGTCTTGAACCGAGGAACGAAGGCACTCGCAGCAAGTTTGGCGTAGGTCACACTCGCATCTGGGTGGTCGAGGACGCTAATAGTCTTATGCTGGTCAGGCCACATCCCATCCACTCCTGGACATATCTCGAAGTTGCTTCCTCCTCCAGTCGTACCTGCGTAGACCTCAGTGAGCACCAGAGTCAGGTTATTCGTGATGGATGCTATCTCATAGTAGCGAGTATCTCCCGCGACCATGAAGAACATCCCAGCCTTCATCCCAGAGTCGTCCCAATCCGTCCCGGCTCCAGTAACCACGGTGTTCCCGTTTGTGACAGTCACAGTCCCGGTGTTGTAGATTGTCAGAACGATGTTCCCTTGTCTCATCGTGAGGTGGTTGTCAAAGGTCTTAAGTCCGGTGATTGCCTGGTTGGTGTCAAGGGTAACAGCATCCACGTCAATCACCCCTGCACTGGTGAGCTGCACCTCATTCCCAGCGGCATCCAAGCAACAGAGTTCCTTCAGCCCGTCAATCTCCCTCTGGTAAATCTGAACGTGGTCTGCATCCGCACCAGGAGCGGCACCCTGTTCGATGAGGCGAATGACGTCATGCATCCCCCACTCTGCTCCGCTCCCAGAGCTGTCCATCTCATGGTCTACCCCAAGGATCTCTCGGAGCTGCGTTTTGAGTTCTCGGATTCTGTTATCCCCGAGACTCTTTTGCTCAGTCCCTGGCGGGGTTAACTCAGACCAAGCAACGGTTGGAAGAGCCATCTTATCCCTCCTTCTTCTTCTTCAAGAGACTATCCTTTCGGCGGTTATCTGCGACTGCACCCAGGCCAATCAATCCAAGTAATGTTATACCTATATTGATTCCACTTGCGGGTGTTACCGTGCCACTTGCTAAAGAGGTTGCAAGTCCAGCAAGAACCTGAACCGCCATTGCACGTGCCGCCTCTTTGCGTTCGATGTCAGCCTGGGCAAGTTCAAGGGTAGCTACCCTGGCTTCATACTCAGCGACAATGCTGATTGCTTCTCTCTCCAGTTCTACCTTGGTTACTTGAGTACCCTCATGAAGGACACTCTCCGTTGTGGCCTGACACCCAACAATCCAGATGACGGTTGCTAATGCGATCATTCCCACAAGAGCCACATAGCGATTGTGGTCTACCCAAGTCGTCGCCTTATGAAGAATATCCACGAGAACCTCCTATGTTACGATATACACAGCGAGTACCGCTGCGCCAACCGCAGCGATTATTTGAGACAACAACGTGAGAACGAAGCTCGTCGTTACTCGTCTCTTGTCATTCAACTGCTTCACGATTGTGTCCTGTCGGCTGGAGAGCACGGCGATTGTCTCTCCTCGAACCATACACCGCTTGTCTCTCTCCTTCAAGTCCTCACGAACTCCACGAACTTCCTGAGCGAGAACTTCCAGCAGTCTCATCTCTTCAGTTGTCATCTGCTTCTCCGGTTTCTCTCTCCCGGGAGGGTTCCCTGGTACTGGAAACGATGGAACTAGGAGAAATCGACGGTTCCGGCAGGAGAAAACCGGTTCCCACCGGTATATATGTGACCCTGAAGGCAGACACTCTGATATCAGCCATCGGCGAGGAATTGGACCGGGAACTTCTTGAAACGCTTGGTCTTCCCCTGGACTTAAGCGGCGCAGTCCGGACAGACAGCGAAACCTGTGAAACTGCCCTTCCGGGAGTGTTTCTCTGCGGCGATGCCCGGAGGGGACCTTCTATGGTTATCGAGGCTGCAGGAGTCATCAGGTGTTGCCGACGCTTGCTCTTCAGGGGGTAATTGGCTGTCCTTGTTGATACGCTCGCCAAGACTCATAATGTCTCCTTTGGTTTGGTCAAGTAAGCCTCTTCCAAACGAAGAGCCTCTACTTTCGGCAAGCCGTTTCGCCAAGCTGTGTACAAGAAATCCTCAAGCTTCCCCCTCCAAGTTTTTGGGGAGTCCACCTTCATAAGTGCAACCCAGTCTCTCAGAGCACTCTCATAGGGATAATCTGCGTGGTAGTCACCCACTGATTCAGTTCCCGGTGTATGCCAAATTCTGTATCCAAGGAGTCTCTTGATGCGGGTGCGAAAGTAGAGGTAAGTCATTGAGTCACCAGGTTCCCCAGACCTTAACTGAGCTGGAATTTTACAGTCGTCAGTGCAGCATCCCTCATGAGAACCAAAACCTAGCTCATCTGTGTGAAGAACTTGTAGGGAGAGAGTACACCCATATATCCCTCCATGCTTACCTATGCACTCAAGATATAGATTTGGGCACTTCAGCAAAATAGGGTCTGGCATCTTTTGTCACCTAGCACAATCATCTGAGAGATATGGATAGCGATTGCAGGGAGTACCAGTACAACCATTTTCGCAAGATGGGTCAACTGGTTCACAACCACCCGCGTTCTTTGGGCCAAAGATGCAATCCAACCCTAAGCCTGCACAACCCACTTCACCCTTCGACCCACAACCAAAGGTGAGTTCTGGTGTAGCCGAGGGGTAACAGACGCATTCCCAACAACAGGGAAGCCAAAGTGCGACCTCACTTGCACTGGTGGAAGTGCTGTTGGAGTCACTCACAGAGGTACTTTCTGACTCCGAGATTGAGTTACTGGTGCTGATGGAGGCACTTTGGCTGGCTGAATTACTATGACTGATCGAGCTGCTGGTGGAGTTACTCGTTGAGTTGCTGTGACTCACAGAAGTGCTAACAGAGAAGCTGACGGAGTTTGAAGAACTGTTTGAGCTACTTACGGAGTCACTGAGACTGTTTGAATTGCTGAGACTCAAGGAGTTGCTAAGACTGATGGAAGTACTCTGAGAGAGAGAGACACTCATAGATGTGGAGTTACTCATAGAGATACTATTACTAAGAGAGGTACTATTACTAGCGGAGACGCTATTGCTGAGTGAGACACTGTCACTGAGAGAAAGGCTGTTCGAGGTGCTAACAGAGATGCTGTTGGAAAGGGAGAGACTCTCGGAGTGACTCATGGAGACACTGTTAGAGGTGCTAATCGAGGGAGACATACTGACTGAGAGAGACTCCGACGTACTAATGCTTGTCTCCACAGTGGAGAGGCTGAGAGAAACAGAAGGAAACATCAAGCACCTCCGATTGGTCTGCTCAACAAGAATGTCACTACTAAGTCCTCCGCGTTTGTCCCTTCATCATCCACGTTGATTCGAAGAAGAGTCTGTGATGGGATGCTATCCCCAATCAGGACAGCGGGGGTTGCTGCCTCCCAGGATGCGTACTCGTTTATATCGATTGTGATATTGGTGGTAAGAAGAGACGTCCAGCTTGTCCCATCTCCCCAAAGGATGTCAATGTCAATGGCGTTCAGGGTTGAAGGAGTCTTAACCGCTGCCCCCACAAGGATTGGAACGGAGGCTCTAAGGAGAGGAACCCAACCAGAAACATCCCCTGCGGATAACGCTCCACGGACAGTCCAAGCCACGTGCTCAAAGACAGTTCCAACTTGCTCCACCTCTAGAGCAGCAAGAGCAGCAGCATGGTCTGCAAGGGCACTATCAATGATATCAAAGTTCCCATTAACTCCATCACCCCATTGGAGATGCCCACTTGGGTACTTAATGAGGTTGTAGTCTGTGGTGTATTTCACTGTGTCACTCATACCATCATCTCCACTTCAGTCCAATTTCTAATGGTATATCCCTCTCCACCCCAAGGGCCATCACCATAAAAGTCCTCGCCATATCCAGCTCCCATATATGTCCCATCTGCGGGTTCCATTGGAATCTCCACCCAAACGTTCGAGAGCCAATTTTGAAGCGTCCCATTAACAAATCCCGTCTCTGGAATAGGAGAATGCCCATGAGAGGATACCGGGAAGAGATGTCGATACAATCGGTCAGCTGGAATAGCCACCGAAAGGGTGTCAAGGAGAGTCGCTTGTCGGGCATCCCCATAAACATAAACTGAGAGTGTTGCGTCATCACGGATTATCTTTACCCAAATCTCTTGCCGAAAGGTCAACAGTCCAGCCACAGTCGAGTCAGTGGCGCCCTCAGTCTCGGCCTCCTGAACATAAACTCTTGGTGCGCCATTGAGATACTTCCACTCAACACTTAACCCTTGAAGCCAGTCTATCGTGGGACTGACGTTGTTGCTTACTCCCCAAAGAGTAACCCGCCCTCCAGCTTTGCAAGCAGCCGGAACCCAATGAACAAAGTGAGTGAAGTTAGACCCAAAATACCCCACCCCCTTATCCCAGTATGCATAAGCAGTATCTTGTGGTAGAATCCCCGAGACTGTAATCTCGTCCTCGAGAATCTCCAAACGATTACTCTTATCCACCTCAGTTGCGGTTGTATAATCTTCAGCCACGATACACCTTAAGCAAAGGGACTCCGATAGTCTCGGTAAGTGCTCCCCTGAAGGGTGAATGGCCTCGCCACGGGGTTCCAATCCTTGGTGCTGTCGTCCTTCCCTATCGCCTCTACGAAGAGCCTTGCGACCTCAGTCCTTGCCCAGTACTCAGCGTCCTCCAACTCTCGGAGTGCATAGAAACATAGCCTCGTCGCAACAGCAACAATCAGGCTATCCTTCCTAAGCAACCCACTCTCGTCGGAGTCTAGAGCGAAATCAGAAACAAATATCCCCGCCCGGAGGATCATACCATAAGCATCGTTTGGGATAGGCCCAAGCTCAAAGTTAGTCCCATAATCCACCCAGACAACTGGAATATTCTCAAGATCATCCTCTGGATAAGGGACGTCCATATCAGCCTCTCGAGAGCGATAGTATCTCAACTTCCGGCTATTCGTTCCATCCTCCAGCACTAGGGAGACAATCTCCTTCATCCTCTCCGGGAAGCCATAACGTTTCTGGCTTGCCACAGTATCCCTCGTGAAGACTCTCTTCATCTCCTTGAAAGTATGGAGTCCTCCGATTTCGTCCTGTGCCCAGTTGAGCCTCGTATCCACTCTATCATCGGAGAAACCCTCCGCTGGTCTGTGAATGTTCTCTCGGACTTCGTTTCTGAGTTCTTGCAGAGTCATTCCCACAACTTAACTCCAAGGTTTTCCATTTTTCGGAAAACTCTGACTATGGTAGAGCTTGCCAACAGTGGGGGATAGCTCCCATCCACCACAGGATGATCGTGAAAATCACACCAAGCACCACCAATCCTCCATCTTCACCCATGATTCCCTCGCCTCAAGCATTCATCTTGACCCAGGTTCCACTAATGACCGTGCAGACGTACCCATCCTCTCCAGTGTAATCCCAGTAGAGGACTCCCACTCTATCCGTCGCGTGGGTGGGTGCACCAGAACCTATTGTGATGTGAGAAAGAGGGTCTTTCCAGCCACCAAAGACCTTGGCGATGAAATTTGTTCGAACGCTCACCTCGAATCTCCTCAAAAAGTAAGGGGGAGGAATTCACCCGGCTTTTTGGCTATATAAAGCCCTGGGGAAATGTGCTCCGGTAACTCCTCCCCCCTAAGCCGTTAGACCCACCCCAAGCCATTCAGCATGATACCAGCGGCCTGCGGTGTTGCGACATCCAGTCGGCAAGTTCCCCAAACAGCGTTTGTGCCCGCCGTGGGGACGCCTACAGCGCCGGGGTCATTGTAAGTCCCAGGGACGCCAACGTTGTTACCCACTACGATGTTGTCACCAGAATCCACAATCATCCCGGCAAGACCCTTGATTTGCGCCCAGAAGTAGTACTCAGCTGTGACGTCAATAAGCGGGACACCGGTCGCGGGGCCGACTTCTGTGACTGGGAAGACAACTACATCCCTGAAGGGATTGGCAAGCAAGGAGATGTCCGAGGCTGCGGGGACTGCAGTGATGATGTCATCGAACAAGGTCACATCAAAAGCCGCACCTCCAGCGGAGGTATCATGGCTCTTAATGCGGTAAATCTGACCAAGCCCTGTTCCCTCGTTGACGATGAGGTAGCCATCTTTGTACTGGTCTTGCGTAACCGCCGTCCCAGCCACCAGCACCTCAACATCAACTGCTCCCTTAGCCAAACCATAAGCAGTCTGGGCTATCTCGATGTGGTTTCCCACGACAGCCAACGCGGAGGTCATGTACGCTAGAGAAATGCCCAGCGAGCCATTTCTGCAGTACACGAACGCCCTATCTCCCAAAGGGAGAATATCCCCCACTTCGGCCTTGGCGAACTCGCTCTCCTCGTACACAGACTGCACGGGGACAGTGATTCCTCTTCTCGACCCATGCAATTTAGGCATTTACTTCTCCTCTTCTTCGCACCTCAAGGAGGAGGGTATCATCCCCCCTCCCCCGGTGCTATCCCTTACGGACTGATGGAGTGGAGCTTGCCCTGCTTGGGCATACAGCTACCCACTATGTTTCCTACTGACATCATGTGAGCCACGTAGCTCTCCGGCTGGTCGTATATCGGGAGCCAATCGCCCAACGACAGCCATTTGATGTCGTCCACTACGAAGCCCAGGAAGTTGGTGTTGAGAAACCACAGCATTCCAGAGGTTGCACTCGGACTCCAGGTGATGGGTCTTGTCTTGAAAGCCAAGTCCCCAAACCCAAGGTCTGCCAACTTGTTGTCCGTGATGTGATAAACCTCTTCTGCCTCCTCCTCGTAAGCCTCGTAAATCGTCTGCGTGGTGACGAGCAAATCCGGGAAGCGAGAAACTCCCTCTCCAAGGAGACCGCAGGTGTTGAACATATTCCTCATCCTCTTGAGGAGATAGATGCTCACATCTTCCCCGGACATACTGTAGACCTGGTTTCTCCACCAGGGATTCGTCGCCCGGTCGATGGTACCCACGATGCCAGATGTGGTTGTGGTCGCTACGATGTTCCCAAGCCCGTCAATCGCCTTCCCGTCATCCCCGGTTCCATCACCAAAGGAGGCAACATCCAACTTGTCAATCGTGCTATCCCTGAGGTTATCAATGTCTGATTGGACACGATTGATGAGCTGAGATTTTCCTCTGTTCTGCTGGAAATCCGTGAAATGCCTGACGATATGGCCCGTCAGGTACTTCCAGTCCCACTTGCTGACCGTCAATGCGTCCGTGTCTGAGATGGTCACTACACCACCGCGACCAATGAACTTGATGGTCGCGTTCTTGTCGTACCGCAGGTTCTCCTCGATGAAAGCTCCGCCAGTCTCATGCCGAATCTTCCCCTTCCTCATTAAGAGGTGAAAGAAAGGAGTGGCATTGAAGATCTGATCGTAAAGCTCTTTGCGCCTCAGTTGCCACGTGGTGGTATAGAGAGTGTCAAGTTGTCGGGTTGTTGTTCCAGGTGCCATTTACTAACTCCCTCCGTTACCGATAGCCTTTCTGTAAGCGAGTTCACCCGCTTCATCGCGGCTTATCGTCTTTTTGGATGCTGCGTTGGGAGTGATTTCTTCTGCATGGGCAATGACCTTGAGTTCCTCTTCCTTCTTCTGCAGCTCTTCTGCTTCCTTGTCCTTCGCAGCGAGCATATCATCAGCTCTCATCTGCTTCCAGATTCTGTTGGCATCCCACTTGGGATTCTCCTTTGCTGCAGAGAGGAACCTATCCTTACCTTCCTTGGATTCCAAAATAGCGGAAAGTTCAGGAGACCGAATCTTGGCGAGGCTGAGGTCAAAGAAAGCTCCCATATTGGTAAGGTTGTCCGAAAGCTTCTGGACTTTCTTGTCGAATCCATCCAGTGCTTCCTGAAGAGCCTCCTTACTTGATTGGGAAGCGTGTTGTAGGAGCTGCGAAGGGGTGAGACTGTCCAAGTCCTCTTCCTTCACTACTCCCTTCTTCCCTTTCTGCTCCTTCTCCTCCAGCCACTCAAGATACCCATCTGTGAGGAGTTCCTCATCTTGCGACTTCATTTTGAGTTCCAACCCCTCCTTCGCCTTCTTCACTCCGTCTAGCTCTTTCTCCATCGCCTCCATCTTAGCTTGCACCATCGCTGCAGCCTTTTCCGCCTCGCCTTTTGCCTTGTCTTCTTCGCCAGCCATTACTTAACTCCTTGCTTTTGCCTGAGTTTGTATTCCTCAAGGGCTATTCTCTGAACGTTCCGGGAGGCAGCTCTCTCTACCTCTTTCTCCTTTCGGACACGCTCAGTTTGTGCGTCAACCAAGTCCTGCGCTTGGGCAACCTCTTTCTGCTTCTTCTCCGAGGGAGTCTCTTTTCGGGCCTCCATCCTTCGGCGCTGCTTTAGTGCCTTAGTGAAGGCTTTCTGAGCCAACCGAAAGTGCCTGAAGCTAAACCTAGGTTGCAAATCCACCAACTCTACCTCACCGGGGATGTTGTCGTAGATTGTTACAATCATCTTCCCAACGAACTTTCCCTTGGATTTAACGATCTTACCTTCTTCTTCCATCTCTAAGTCTCTCCACAGTAACACCTCGCTTCTTTGCCTCTCGGTCTAACGCTCGCCCGGAGGTCACGAAAACTGGATTGACATCCAGGTCATTGACAAACCTGGGGCGAAATCTATCAATCTGTGGGGAGCTAATCACTAGTTTGGCTCTTCTCCCACAGTGATTGACGGTCTTTAACTTTGCCACATCCCTAAAACGCTCAAAAACTTCCCCACAGACCTTACATTCATAATCATAGCGTGGCATCTGAGCCTCCCACCGCTAAAGTCTGTGCTGTCCCGGCTGCTCGTCTCTGAAGCTCTGCTGGGTTTTTCAAGAGCCCCTGTTGGTGCTGCGCAAACTGTTGATGCTGCATTGGGCCTGCCTGCATCTCAGGAGCTTCCGGGAGAATCTGCATCGCGTCTACCCACTCAAATTCTCTCAGCAACAACCGGAGGAGATAGTCCACATTAGCCCTTGGATTCCCTCCAATCGCCTGGATGAGTTGAATTATCTCCTGGCGTCTTGCTTTCTTTGAGGTTGGGAGCATACTCTCGACGTCAATCTTGATGTCAAACTCATCCACGATCTTCTGTTTATCCATCTCCACCCAATACCTAGCTCCATCATACCCCACAAGCTGAACAAGCTTTGGGACAGACCAGAACTTCAAGGCAATTTGGAGGAGCTTCCTCATGCCGAGTTTGAGTGCATCCGCCACGATATCCTGTTTCTCCCCTATGCGTATGCCACCACCCTCGCGGGCAACATTTACCTCCGTTGCGGTTCTTCGACCCCCCGGCAACTCTCCCATCGACTGCCGACTCCAACCTATCAGCTCCCTCACATCCTCCCGCAAAGCGTTCTTCCACATGAGAAAGTCTGGCGGGATGTGGGGTTGGAGTATCTCCACTAGATTCTTTGGCGCACCTTTCGTGAAAGCCACCGCGCCCACCGTCTCAGAGAGAAGCTTCTGGACATCCTCCGGCGCCATTCCCTTCTCTTGAATTAGGAACTTCAAGAGAGCGATTCTTCTGTGCTTCATAGCTTGAGTAACCAGCTCATTCATTTCCAGCTGTTGAGGCTCCATAATCCTAGCATCCGAGGGTGCCCAGTAGAAATCAACGTCCTCATTGAAGACAAAATCCACGTAGTTGTAACCCTCAATCTGGAGAACATCCTCTTGTGGCCCCTCAATGTATTGGTCTCCTCCATGATCTCCTCCACCAAGCACAAGTGCCATGACCTCCTTGTTCGCCCCGTCACGGATTTCATGGATTTCAGTGAAGTCATCAGTCTTTATAAGCTCCTCATAGAATCTCTGTCTCCCCTTCATCAAGAGACTCTTCTCAAGGTGAGTCCCTTTAATGTCCCCCGCATTTTTATACCTCTTATCCGCCTTGACATCCTCAGTCCTTCGGAGAATCATATGGTCAACCCAGGGACAGTCCGTGAGTTCTCTCACCCCAAAAGGGACGAGGAAGTTAAAGGGGTCAATGCGTTTGAACCAAGGTCTCCCGCCCCTAATGCTTGTATCCCACTCCGTACCAGCCTTTGTCTTGGGTGAAGGGTCTGGCCCATACTCACTAGAATACCCAATCTTGAAGATTGCTCTCCCACACTGGAAGGCATCCACCACCCCCGTCTTGAAGGCTTTCTTGATGTTCAGCTCCTGGACGAACCAATTAAGGAGACTCTCCACCATCTTTGCTTCCAGATACTGATCTGGCCTTCTCGCGGTTGTCATGACGAAGGGATTTCTAAAGTAGACATTCGGGACAAGGGTGGCTTTCATGGCAAAGGTGAGGTTATAAGGGAGGATTCCCTGTGAGTCATGAGCAAACCCAGGGAAATCTCCACGGCAATACCCTCGATAGGCTTCCCACTCTGCACTCCCCCCGTAGTCCTCTTTGTACCTAAGGGCCGCCTCAATCTGCTTTCGCCACTCGGTTGTTTCTCTACCCACGGGACATTGCTTTCTTGTAAGGGGATTCCTTGGTCTTGACCTCTCCCGCGAAACTCTTACCCTTCAGCCTGCAGATGCGGAGGTACTTCCCTTTTGGGAGGGACTTCGTCCTGACTCTCCCTCCATTCCTCACACATCTCTCAAACGCTGCCGGGGGCATTACACTCCTCCAGGAAATTAGGTTGTGGGATGTTGACCCACTTGAGATTCCCAATGGAGTTAAGGCCTTCAGTGTTCCACAGCCTCCGCTCATGGTGGAGGTGCATCAAGGGGAAGGCATCAATCCTTCTCCTTTCAATCCCAACCTGTCCAATCCTAATGTGAAGGATGTCATCATCCCCACCCCAACCAAAGGTTCTCTCGTCCCACCCCCCTAACCTCAACCAGTTCTCCCTGGAGAGGTAATTACAACTCCCCCAACAGTCCTCAAAGACCTTCCTTGTGCCCCAATTTTTCCAATCCCTCTCCTTGGCTTCCTCCGTTGTGCAATCCCTTCGTCTAATCCACACATGGAAGGGCTGGATTGAGGGTTCGAGGAGGAGTTCGAAGAGTCCCGGTGGGAGGATGTAGTCAACGTCGATGCAAACCACCCCATCACAAAGGGGGAGGAGTTTCCTCAACCCTATGTTCTTTGCTTCTCCCACATTAAGGTTGACCATATCCGCCTCAGGGTATTCTTTCTCAGTTATCACGCAGACCTTGACATGCTCCGTGATTGGGCCAAGCTCGTGGAAGGACTTCATCATGATTTCTGCTTCCTCAGGCAACCCAATCGCATGAATCAACAACCCAATGAAGCCAGTTTTCTCAACCTCTTTTGGTTTCCCCCGCGCTTGCTCATCCAGCAAATACACCCCCACACCATCCCTTGCAGGGAATAACTCCTTCAACTCCGGGTATCTCTCTTCCATCACACCCGTCGTCAAGTCCTCCTGGAGGTGAATTTCATAGGGGTTATTCTCAATTACATCCTGAACGTAGAGGAATGGGACTTGGATGATAGCTCGCTTGCAACGGTGGAGGAGGAGCTTGGCGTCCGGGATTGAGAGGTGCTCGAGCATATCCCCAAGGATTACAAGGTCATAATCCTCCACAGGGAAGTCCCGAACGTCCTGGATGAAAACCTCCCTGTAAACATCCCTGAGTTTGTACTTCCTGACGTAAGGTTCAAACACCTCCACGGCATCTATCCCCGGGTGAACTTCCCCAAGGACTCTTCCCCACTTACCAACCCCTGGGCCAACATCAAGGATTTTAGCATCCCTTTTGACGTTACAGAGCACCCAATACCGGACTGCCGCGTCGAATGTATTTTTACTATACGGCATCAGGTTCTCCCTGGAGTTGCTGGTCAGCGAGACTCCTCTTCTTGACTTCCTCCACAAGGGACTCATCTCGGAAGAGGAAGTTCTCCTGAACCGCATCACGGTACTCCGTGAATTCCGGGGACTCCACCATCCTTAATACATACTCTGGGATGGGGATAGCTCGACCCCTGAGAGTAGTGGATGCTAGGGTGGGACGCCAGAAGTCCTGCCACATCCTCTCCCCGAAGGCCAACCTATAAACCCCCGCGAGGTTCTCCAACTGCTTATCCTCAGGGGAGGAATGAGGGCAGGGGATTGGATCTATTCCTTGACTACGGTAAACGTGCCAAGGGCTGAGTTCAGTTGCACAAAGGATTTTCAACCCCTTACCCGCTGCGAGTAGAGCCACGGCTTCCTCTTCAAACCCAAAGTACCCACCGAGTTGAGGATACCCACCCATGACCTCCAGTGCGTGACGGGAGAACATATAATTCCCGCCAAAGGGTGCGGCGGTGTAGGCGATTGGGGAAGAGTTGACATGACCCAACCATCCCACACGGAAGAGTGACTCGTGTTGCCGAAGGGTTGCTGCTCCCATCCTACACGGCCCCATATAACCTAGGGATTCATTCTGGATGCACATCTCACCAAGGCGGGAGATTTTCCTCTCCTCTAGGCTGGCCTTGACCTGCCAAGCCGGGGGATTGTAGTTGGGAGGGAGCGCACCCAAGCCAACGAAGCGTTGGTTCTCCTCAATCAAGGCTGCGAGGGAGTCCCCAGGGGAGAAGAGACAATGAGCATCGCAAGTGAATATAGCATCCCCATCAGCCTCAAACATCCCCAGTGCACGGGCCATCGAGGCTCCCCGCCTCCTTGGCAGACGAATCTGCTTCACACCCAGGGATGTCATGTCCGGTTCAGGTGGAGAGGAGGCATCATCCACGTGGATTATCGCCATGTCCGTACCCTCCTCCGCATGGAGGATTGACTTGACAGTCCTAACCAGCCAATCTCCCTCATTCCGGGAGGGGATTATCACTGATAGTCTCATCATTTTACCCTAATGTAAGCTCAGGTGGGTCAGCAGCGCCCTGTTGTGTCGTCCACCCGGTAAGCGGCGGAGTTGAACCAGAGTTAGCCTTGTTATACAAAGCAGAGTTTTCCATGTGTCCACCTAGGGTAGGCCCAAGACACCAATACGTACCACCACTGAAGGAATAGAGGTACTGGTCGGGGGCAGAACTAAAGACGAAGTAAGCCTTCCCATCCTCAATTCCTGTGTAGTAGTAATCTCCATTTGTTGCTGCCGTACCTGCACCGGCGGCTGTGTAGAAGAAAGCCTCAAGGCTGGCACTATTGGAGGTGGATATGCTCTGGCTGAGGCTCACACTGCTTGAGATTGATGGGCTTTGGGAAGCTGAATCAGAGGTGCTATTACTCAAGCTCAACGAATTGCTTGTGGAGACGCTCAAGGATAAGCTGTTTGACGTGCTGTTGCTGACTGAGATTGAATTACTATTGGATACGCTGTTACTCAAGGAGAGCGATGGACTCTGACTTACCGAGTTGGAGGTACTTATTGAGGTACTCACCGACTCACTATTGGAGACACTCATGCTGTCAGAGACGCTATTCGAGGTCGAGACGCTCTGAGATAGAGAGGGACTCATCGAGGCGCTGTCCGAGGTTGACTCACTTGTTGAGACACTCGCACTGGTGGATACGCTCTGACTCGTGGAGACCGATTCACTTGTGGATGTTGACTCACTCTCAGAGACTGACACACTATCAGAGAGTGACGGACTCATCGAGACACTATTAGAAACGCTCACAGAGTCAGAGAGGCTATCACTATGAGAGAGGCTATCGGAGTGACTCAAGGAACTCGAGTGACTCAGGGAGTCAGAGTTGCTAACGCTTATGCTATCCGAGTTGCTGACACTCAGTGAATCACTCACGGAGTTACTCGTGGATACACTCTGAGAGAGTGATGGACTCTGTGAGGCACTGTCACTCGTGCTCATGCTTGTACTCACAGACGCACTTGTTGAGACACTCTGCGACGTCGAGACACTCGCGCTAGTGCTAGTGGATTCGCTCTGGCTCACTGAGATGCTATCCGACAAGGATGGACTCTGAGAGACTGAGTTGGAGGTACTCATCGAAACGCTGTTGCTGACACTTATGGAGTCAGATACACTCACACTGTCGGAGGTGCTGACGCTGATCGAATCGGAGTTACTCACTGAGAGGCTATCACTGTGGGATTGACTCTCACTAACACTCAGACTCAAGGAGGGACTCTGGCTCACAGAGTTGGAGACGCTGATGCTGTCTGAGAGCGATGGAGAGGCACTTACGGAGGCAGAGGTGCTAGTGCTCTCAGACTCGCTCACGCTCAGAGAGTCACTATTGCTCAATGAGAGGCTATCGCTGTGGCTCTCTGATGTCGAGACACTCATTGATGTACTGACCGATTCACTTGTACTCACGCTCTGCGAGGTAGACACGCTCTGTGATGTCGAGACACTCAAACTCAATGAATCACTTGTGCTCTGGGAGTCACTTACGGAGTCGGACACACTCACCGAGAGAGAGTCACTTGTGCTGTTTGAGGTACTGTTACTCAAGGAGAGGGAGTTACTTACACTTAGGCTCAGAGATGGACTCTCAGACTCAGAGACACTCACGCTGTTGCTGTCAGAGAGGGAATTGCTCACAGAGAGACTGTCAGAGTGACTCTGACTTGTGGAGATAGACTGAGAGGTTGAGACGCTCTCACTATCAGAGGTGCTATTGCTCGTGGACAGACTCCCAGAGACACTCAAGGAGTCACTGTGACTATTAGACATACTCAGGGAGTCACTATGGCTCTTGGAGAAGCTTGTGCTGTGACTGTCAGAGTTGCTCGCACTCAGGCTATCCGAGAGACTCCTAGAGGCACTCCTGCTCTCCGAGATTGAGTCGCTGATGCTTGCACTTGTGGAGCAACTGAGGCTGTGAGAGTCACTCATGCTCACACTGGTGCTCGCGCTGACGGACACTGAGTTGCTATCACTCAAACTCAAGGATGGGCTATCAGAGGTGGACTTACTCGTACTCAGGGAGAGTGAGTTGCTATCACTGAGAGAATGAGAGGGACTTAATGAGGTAGAGATGCTCTTAGAGGTCACCCAGGTGCAACTACTATATGCCTCCTGTATCCCCACCGACCCGGTACTCCCTGTGATCCCAAAGATGTCTTTATCAGTCAGATTATCGCCTGTAATGAAGGCGTAGGAGCTTCCTGGTTTCTCAGAGGCTGTAAGTTCTACCCCCTTCCCATCCTCAGCGGGGTGACCAACACCCAAGTAAACCTTCGTCGACCCCAGGTTGGTTATTCGGATGTACATTCTGTGGCTGTCTGCAGGACTCAGCAGCTTGCTTGCGGCTGCAATAGACACCACAAAAGGATAGTCAAAACACAGCGGGTCACGGTCTTTTCTTGGCTTACTCATTTTCGTTTCTCACTTCAGCAGTCCCCCACGAAACGCAGCCATTCTTGTCGCCTGAACCCTTGTTTTCGCACAGGACTCTTCTCACAGTTTTCCGTATTTCGGAATCTCCTGCTTTTCATCTACCCACTTCCGCCAGTTGCTCCTCAAAGGGGTACCGCGCGGGTCTCTTGAAGGATTCTTCTATCTGCTCCAGGCTAAACGTCCTGGGATTTCTCTTCTCTGTTGGGGTATGGACAGTGTAATCAGGGGCTTGGAAGTCCTCGCACACCTGCCACGCCAATGCATCCAGAATGTCAATGGTCTGCCCCCTGGGGAAGGAGTACATCTCGGTCTCCAATTCTCCCATGTTTCTCCTGATAAAGAGGAGTCCGTTCTCATGCAGAGGGGTCACCCTGGTGATTCTATCCTCTTTGCTCCTTCCTCTGGTCTTAACGGCCTCAACGATATACTGCTTATTCCTCAAAGCCATCTCTATCTTGAAGGCAGGGGCGAGATTTGGATACCTGTCCGCCTCAATCCTTATCCTTATTGCCCCCCACTTGTCTGCCAGATCCAACCCCGCCTTGACAATCCCTGACTCACTCAACCTCTCCCGAATGTACTCAAGGACATACAACCCGCCGGGACATTGCTTCGCAGCAAGGGGGACAGTGTAGCATTGATCTGCTCTCCCTGTCGGTGGGTCAGCGGGGTCTATCGTGACAATGGTTATCCCATCTTCAGGTACATCCCCCAGCTCATAGTAGCGGGTATTCTCTGGTTTGAACTTCAGGAATTGCGAAGCCAGGGGCTTGTTCAGGTAGAGCATAGCGAACATATACTCCCCGAGGGTTCTCCTGAGAGTCGCGAGGGACTCCAGGCTAAACCCCTTGTAGGCTGCTTTCCCTGAGAGGGGGTCTATGGCGGGGATGTCCAACATGGAGAATCTTCCACCCTTATCCACCAATTCATTATCCAACACCATCTGAATATGGTCGAACTGGCCCCAACGTGTGCCCACGAGGAGTCTCTCCCCCTTCTCAAATCTTATCAACAAGTTCACCGTTTGCTTATGGAAACCCTTAGCCGCGTCAATTTGCGCGGGGCTAGGAAGCTGCTCCAACTCCCCACTTGGCCCCTTCTCAGGTGCAACAGTATCATCCATGATGACGAGGTCATAGTGCCTCCGGGTTACTGCTGTCCCAACACCCGCGCTCTCGAATGTCCCCTCAGGGAAGTTCCCCTCTCTTGCAAGAGAGGCACTCTCGTCACTCCAGTGCCTGCTGAAGCTATGAGGTATAACCTCCGGGAAGAGCGTTTGGAAGTCGGTGTTACTCTCCACAATTCCCCGGATTTCCTTGACGGTCTTAGCCGCGTTTGGTTGGGTATTGCCCACATTGAGAATCCTAATCTCTGGGTTCTTTATAGCTCTCCAAAGTGGGTAGCGGGTTGCAGCTATTGTGGTCTTGAGATGCACCCTCCCCATAATGAGGAGTTTATCCAGGGATGGATCATCCTGAAGGTAGTTACAAACCCTCCCGTGGAGTAGATCATCATAGAAGTCAGGGTCTGTAAAAGCCTGACAGAAATACCGGAAGCGGGAGAGACATAACTCCCTTGCTACCTGGATTTCCTCTCCACTAAGTCTTTTTGGCATCTTGCATTTCCTTGACTGCCGTCGCCAACATTGACTGCAAAGCATCCGACCCTACGACCTTCTCCTGGATTTCCAAGACATCCTTCCCCTTGATGCCAAGTCTATCCAGTATATCTTGGGCAGCCCTGAGACTAACCCCCTCACTCACGGCATTATCCCTGAGGGTAACCAACTTCTCCGCTGAGGTCACCCCCTCCTTCTCTAGCACCCCCCTGACTCGACTTCCTATGTCTCCCTCAACGGACACCAACTCCCCTTCAATCTCCCCTCTCATCCTCTCCATCTCCGCCTTGAAGAGAGAAGAGTTAGATATGATGGAAGCCCTGCTCACCGTAAACCCCAAGGCAAGCGCGGCTTGGCCCAGGGGGAGTCCTGTGATTAATAGCCTCATCAACACCCTATGCCTATTGTTGAGTTTCTTCGGCGGTACAGCTGGCATCCCACCTCCCTTATCGCATCTCCAAATCCCCGAAAAACCCCCGATTTTCCCTTATAAATAATCATACCATAACCCCCACTGGATGTCAAGCGCAAATCCGGCCTAATATCCTCATTTCCAGGGTGCGGAAATAAGGCTTTTCCGAAATATGGAATTAACCCTTTTCCAGCTTTACTCTTGCATAGGGGGGTAGGGGTACATTTAACCCTAGACCCCCCTGGGGGGGTTCGTGGGGGTGGGCCCTGGACATTAGAGGAATTCATAGGATTGACTTGACATGAAAAGCTAGGGGGTTAGCTGTTGAGAGCCTAACCCCCTTGAGGGATACAACGGGGATTCTAGAGAGAGAACCCTTGCTTTGCTTTCCTGCCGGAAGCCTTGACGTCGTCGGTGCCTATCTTCGCAAGGATGTCTGCTCTGTGCTCACCGTGGAGAGACAAGATATAAGCATCGAGAAACATCTCGTATACCTTGCTATCCCCTAGCTTCTTGACTGCTTCGGCTAGGTCTGCCGGGATGGACACTTCCTTGCTAACGGGGATTGTAGCTTGCCCCGCGTTGATAGCTTCCTGGATTGCTGCGGGGCACTTCTCCGGATCAAGGAACTTAACCCCGACAGCAGTAATCAGAGGAATATTCTTCAAGTTTTTTCACCCCCTCTCATACCATAGGTTGCTAGAGTAAACTTCGAACCCTTTCCTATATGTAAT
>SDBS01001350.1_pt1 | contig 24902 bp, 19 predicted proteins | sample 2277091 | NCBI WGS metagenome assembly SDBS01 (sample SAMN10404972, study PRJNA504765) | marine sediment metagenome | isolation source: marine sediment core GS10_PC15, 163 cmbsf | place: Arctic Ocean: Southern Knipovich Ridge | collected 2010
CTTTATGTAGAAGTCTTTAAGAGTAACTGATAACAAGATATGAATTAATCTTTCAAATTACAAAGAACATGGGAAATCAGAATACTGAATGCAAGGGAGGATGACTAGGACAGGTTGCAGAAATTGAAAATCGCAAAAAGATAGGTAAGTCCGAATTAAGAATTATCAGAGCTGGCATTACCTTAAATGTTCCCTCACTCTTGATAAATCCGATTATCTGGAATTTATGCGATTTCAATGTCTTGTAAAGATGTCTTGAGTCGAGAGATCCCAAAATCCGATTTCAATTGAATCTCCCGGTCAGTTTCGATATTGGGTTCATATCTTGAGATCTTGGCGATTTAGGATCATGGGAAGTAACCTCTAATTTAGCCTCCAGCAAGCACCTACCACATATTGTGTAGTGTGCTTTAACATGTCTCACCCCATAGTAGCCCGCCGTAAGCCCGTGCAAAACTACTGAATTTTGTTCCGTATTTTGCCCACAAAAATCGAGTGTTGACTTCTGAACGAATATGTGAATAGGTGAAATAATTGAGAAATTAATTAAGCTCAAAGTATGTGATTAACACCAGAGAACCAAGGGAATTGAAATCTTTCCCCAAAATACCCTTGGAAGTTTGATATGTTTGATATGAGTTCAATCGCATTATCTCCGTGACCCAACGTCCCAAAACCTTATTCTGGAGGATACATCATGAAAAGGTCTATTCTAATTGCACTATCTTTGTTTCTTGGTTTGTTCATAACCGTGTCTTCTGCAACAGCGGAAACCGTGTTCGGACCGGAGCAATACTTCCGGACCAAGGGTGCTGCCGACGTTTTCACGGACAGTTTTCCCGCAACGCCTGGCCAGGCGACAATCACGGTTGTGAATGGAACGGCGGGAGGGGACAATAGAGTCAGCAGTGCCCAGATATCGCTCAATGGACAGGAAATATTCGGTACGAAGGATTTCAGCCAAGGTGTCTATATACTCGAAGCGCCCGTTAACCTGATTGATAGCAACACGCTTACAGTTAAGATCAAGAAAGGCAAGCAAGGGAGTTACCTATCCGTTGAGGTTACACGAGGATTACAGCCACCCACGGTGGACATCAGTGCTAATCCGGAAACAATTGAGACAGGTCAGTCTTCCACCCTTTCGTGGACTTCGACCAATGCTGACTCTTGCGACATCCAGCCCGATGTTGGCGCTGTTGCCGTTAATGGTTCAACCACAGTCTCACCCACCGTGACAACGACCTATACCATTACAGCTACCGGCCCTGGAGGTACGGCGACAGACAGCACCACAGTGACTGTGACAACCGATCCGCCACCGACTGTGGATATAAGCGCTGATCCTGATACTATTCAGGTTGGTCAATCTTCTACTCTTTCTTGGACCTCTACGAACGCCGACTCTTGCGTCATTGATCCTGATGTTGGTCCCGTCGATGTGAACGGTTCGACCATAGTTTCACCAACCGATACTACAACATACACGATCACAGCTACCGGCCCTGGAGGTACCGCGACGGATCAGGCCGTGGTTACTGTGACGGGGGATGAGCCCCAACCAGATGATCCTTTCGTATCGCGATACTGGGATCTGATCCCGCCAGACGCTACGGCTGAGTATGATACTAAACGCTTTTCGATTATCACCGGCCTGGTTCAAGACCTGAACAGTTCTCCCCTGACAGATGTCTCGGTCACGATCAACGGCCATGCCGAATACGGCACCGCTTCAACCAATGCCGCTGGGGAGTTCAGCATTCCAGTGAACGGCGGATGTACGATTACCGTCGTCTATCAGAAAGAAGGGCTGATTACTGCTCACAGAAAGGTTCATGTATCCTGGAACGAGATTGCTATTGCTGAGACGATCACGATGATCACCGAGGATCCGGCCTCCACTACGCTTACGTTCGACGGTAACCCGGATACGGTTGTGATTCACCAGAGTACAGAGGTGACCGATGAACTGGGCAGCCGTTCCTGCACCACAGTCTTCACCGGTGATAACCTGGCCCACGAGGTGGATGCAGACGGAAACGTTATCGGGGACCTGACCACCATCACCACCCGTGCGACAGAGTTCACCACCTCGGAGTCCATGCCGGCCAGGCTGCCCGTGAACACCGGCTATACCTACTGTGCCGAACTCGGTGTGGATGGAGCTGAACGGGTGCAGTTTGAAAAGCCGGTCGTCACCTGGGTGGATAATTTCCTGGGATTTGAGGTAGGCACAGTTGTTCCTGTTGGATACTACGACCGGGACAAAGGTGTCTGGGTGCCATCTGATAACGGCGTGGTGGTAAAACTCCTCGATACAGTCGGAAGTGATGGCGTAGTTGATGCCTTGGATGCCACCGGGGATGATCAACCCGATGATCTCAACGAAAACGGATCGTTCAGCGATGAGGTGATGGGATTAGATGATCCAATGAAATATCAAGAAGGAGCCATTTTCTGGCGAGTCGCAGTATCCCACTTTTCGCCCTGGGACTGCAACTGGCCTTATGGCCCGCCACCAGACGCCATTTCGCCAAATCCGGGAGGGGAGCCAAGTGCAGATCAGCAAAATGAAAAAGATAACAAGAGCGTCATTTGCTCCTACGTGGAGGATAGAAGCCGTATCTTCCACGAGGATATCCCTGTTCCCGGTACTGACATGACCCTTCATTATGCCAGCAATCGTGTAGAAGGTTATAAGACTGTCATATCCGTTCCGGCCAGTGGAGCCACTGTCCCAGCCAGCCTCCAGAGCATTATTGTAGAAATGAAAGTGGCCGGTAAAACTTTTACCGAGGTTTTGAATCCCCTGCCCAGCCAGAAGACAGAATTTGTTTGGGATGGTTTGGACTTTTTGGGTAAACAGGTCTTTGGCAGTGCCCCCGCCTTCATAAAGCTCGGTTTTTTGTATCCCGCTTATTATATGACTCCGAGTGATTTCCAGCAAGCCTTTGGCCAGACAACCAGTGGAACAGCAACCACAATTAGGGCCAGGCAGGAGATCGTATTTTGGAAGAAGAGTGAGATTGAAGTCAATAGTCCCTACAGCGCCATTGCCGAAGGCTGGACCCTTTCGCCGCACCATTTCTCCGAACCCAAAGAAGCCATAATCTATAAAGGCGACGGAACAACGCTGAAAGATAATAACAATATGGACATTATTGAACGCGTGGCCGGAACCGGCGCAGACGGCAGCCGCGGCGATAGGGGGCCGGCCCTTGAAGCTGAGTTGGACATGTATTTTGAACTCACAATTGATGCGACCGGTTGTATTTACCTTACAGATAGTGGTTCTAATAGTATCCGTAAGATCGACTCGGCGGGCATAATCACGACGATCGCCGGCGGGAACAGAAAAGCAGGGTATAGAGGAGACGGAGGGCTGGCCATTAGAGCTAAGTTGAACGGGCCAACCGATATTGAAGTAGATGCGGACGGTAATCTGTATTTTGTAGACAGCAATAATTGTGTGGTGAGAAAGATCGATACAGACGGCATCATCACCACGGTGGCTGGAAACGGCACCTCCGGCTATAGCGGCGACGGGGGGCCGGCTGTTGATGCTTCTTTGAGAGAGCCTGATGGCATTGCATTGGATTCTGCCGGCAATATCTATATTATCACTACCATAATCAATTATAGTCAGTATACTTATCGTATTAGAAAGGTTGATAGCGGAGGCATAATTAACACGATAGCCGAAATTTTTAGCGGCTCCAACCCACTGCCTTACTATTCTCGTTCGGATCTGGTTGTAGACGCCCAGGGCAATATATATTTCTATGAATGGGTAAGGCATCGGATTCGCAAAATGGACCAAGAAGGAACCATGACCACTGTGGCCGGAAATGGAGGCTATCATCATGATTTCATCGGCGATGGCGGGCCGGCCACTCAAGCCCCTATTGGTGAGATACGGGATATCACACTCGATTCATTTGGAAATCTGTACATCGCCGTTGGCAGTTTCTGGATAAACGGTCCCGGCGGCATGATAAAAAAGGTTAATCGCTCTGGTGTCATAACCACAATAGCGGGCAGTGGAAGAAAAATAATCAGCGGCGACGGAGGCCTTGCAGCTGAAGCCGATATGGATCTTCCTTATAGTATTAACTTTGATCCATTGGGGAACTTATTCATTGGGGATCGTAATTTTATTCGAAAAATAACCTATTATAATGGCAGCGTTTTTCCCGATGATAATGGTATAGGCTATATTATGTCCAGCGGGGGCCAGCACGAAGAGACTATTGATCTTGAAACAGGTGTGACGCTTCGTGCATTCGGATACAATGGGAACAACCAACTAATCTCCATTAGTGATCAGTTTGGCAACCAAACCACAGTCCAAAGAGACGCAAACAGTGTGCCCTTTTCCATCACATCTCCGGATGGAATTACAACCAATTTGACAATAGACACCGACAATCATCTTACCCGAATAACTTACCCGGATGGGAGCTATTACGACTTTGAGTATACCCCCGACGGCCTGGCGACGGCCAAAATACAGCCGGAGGGCAACCGATTTGACCACGTGTTCGACTCTAACGGAAGAATCACAGATTTTACCGATGAAGAAGGGGGGCACTGGCAGTTTTCCAGAGCCGTAGATGCAAACGGTGATATCCTGGCCCAAGTGCTCACCGGGGAAGCGAACGTCTCGTCCTATTTGGACTACACCTATTCCACGGGTGCCTACACCTCCACAATTACCGATCCCACAGGTGCTGACACCCTGTTTGCGCGATCGGGGAATAGATTGACAGAGAACAAAACCTTACCCTGTGGAACGGAGCTTGAATTCAAATACGACGTCGATTCTGAATACAAGTTCAAATATGCAAAAGAAACGACCGAAACCATGCCGTCTGCCCTGGAAAAGGTCACAATCCGGAACAAGACTTACGAGGATACGAATTCAGACGACATTCCTGATCTGATTACAGAAACAGTAACAGTCAATGGCAAGGCCACTAGTATAGAAAACAATGTCCTCCAATCTCAGAAGACCATCATCTCTCCTGAGGGAAGGACTGCGTCGGTGTTCTATGACCCCGTCACACTGGTGACCGAAGGTGTGAGCGTGCCTGGTCTTTTTGATACATCTTACGGGTATGATGCGAGAGGAAGGTTGACGTCAGTGGATACCAATACCAGGGGCATCGACCTTGTTTATAATACCCAGGGTTTCCTTGAATCCATTACCGATCCTGAGATTCACACCACCTCCTTTACCCACGATGGTGTGGGGCGAGTGACCGCAATCGACCGCCCCGACCTCACAACAGTGGGATTTGCCTACGACCAAAATGGCAACGTGACCGTTCTGACCAATCCTTCGACCATTGACCACGGGTTTGGCTACAACAAGGTCAATCTCAAAAGCTCCTATCAGGCGCCATTGAGCGGCAGCTACAGTTACGTTTACGACAAGGACAGACGCCTGAAACAGATAGACTTTCCTTCAGGCAACCAAATCAACAACATCTATGACAAGACTAGGCTTATCCAGATACAGACACCGGAGGGAAACATCGATCTGACCTATCCTTGCAGCACAAAGGTGGGATCAATGACCAAGGGAACCGAATCGATCACATATGGATATGATGGAAAGCTTGTTACATCAGAAACCCTGAGCGGCACGCTGAGTCAAGCCCTGTCCTATGGGTACAACAATGACTTAAACCTGCAAAGTTCTACTTATGCTGGCAACACCCACATATACACATACGATAATGATGGTCTTTTGACGGGTGCTGGTGGCTTTACCATTGCCCGTAATGCAGGAAATGGCCTGCCCGAAGCCGTAACCGGTGGTGGGCTGAACCTGACCCGCACCTTCAATGGTTACGGCGAAGTAGAGGCGCAAGACTTCACCGTCAGCGGAAGCAGCCTCACTTCCTGGAATCTGACCCGCGATGACGCAGGCAGGATCACGGCCATGACAGCAATGGTTGATGGCGACACCTCGAATTACGTGTACACGTATGATCCCATGGGAAGGCTTCTTACCGTCACCAAAGACAGCACCCTGGTAGAAGAATATCAGTACGGGCCAAACGGAACCCGCACCTATGAGATGAATACGTTGCGGGGAATTGCTGGAAGGAGCTTTGACTATTCTGATGAGGATCATCTGCTGACAGCAGGGACGGCCACATACCAGTATGACTTGGACGGATTCTTGACAACTAAAACGGATGGGTTGGACGTAACACAATATAACTACTCTTCCCGCGGTGAGCTTTTGAGCGTGACTCTGCCGGATGCCAGGGTGATTGAATACGTGCATGATCCGCTGGGCAGAAGAATCGCCAAGAAGGTGAATGGCGTCATCACCGAGAAATACCTCTGGCAGGGTCTGACAAGACTTTTGGCCGTTTACGACGGAAACGACAATCTCATCATGCGATTTGAGTATGCGGATGCTCGGATGCCTATGGCCATGACCAAGGGCGGCTCTCTCTACTATCTGACCTACGATCAGGTGGGTTCCTTGAAGATTGTCGCAGATACAACAGGAAGTGTGATAAAAACAGTTGCATACGATTCTTTTGGGAACATCATCAATGATAGCAGTCCGTCATTTCAAATTCCCTTTGGCTTTGCAGGGGGCCTGCATGACAGAGACACGGGCCTTGTTCGGTTTGGGCTCAGGGATTATGATCCAGATGTCGGCCGTTGGACCGCAAAGGATCCGTTACTCTTTGCAGGGGGAGACACAGATCTTTTCGGGTATTGTCTGAATGATCCGGTTAATCTGGTTGATCCTCGCGGCCTGTGGGGAGAGGGTCGTCCAGCGCCATATGGGCATGAAATAGATCCTGGACCCGGCGGAGGATCAGCAGGTGCTGATATAACGCCGAACATGTTTCCACTTCCTGGAACGCCGGCTACGGATGCAATGCAAGGTCTTGGGAAAGCTTTGGACGGGTTGTGGACTCCTGGCACAGGAAGTCATATGTTTGACCATCATCCAGTTCCTGGGCGTGACGTAGAAGACAGTGGTTCAGAAGCATCCAGTCCGGAAGGAGGGGAAGCATCATCCGCCTCACCATGTCCTTGAAGCCTTGTGACGGTGTTCGACTGACAGCAGCCTTCGATAAGTTCAGGAATCATTGAAAGAACAGTTTCAAGAAACCATCGGAAGAACCGCCAGAGTCTCCGTGCATCGGTATTACAATAACCAAATATCATCGAAAAGGTGTTGGGCGCCATGAATATCAGGTATTATTTCATTATAGTCTTGCTCGCATGTCTGTTTATGGGTTGTTCCGAGTCAAACAAAGATAGAAAGGGATTAGGTAAAGCAAGGCTTCCTGACGGTTCTGCATATGAAGGGGAATTCCGCGATGGTTTATTCAATGGCAAAGGTACTCTTCAAAGTCGAAACGGTACACTATATGTGGGTCAGTTTCGTGACGGTTTGTTCAATGGGAAGGGTAAGACGACTTTCTTTGACGGCTCCATATTTGAGGGTGAGTTTAAAGATGGCATAGAGAATGGCAAAGGGAAATACACGGATAAATCTCAAGGATATATTTTAGAAGGTAATTACGTTGAAGGTAAAATAGAAGGTTTTGGAATCATGGCCTTTGAAAATGGGGATAGATACGAGGGGGATTTCAGAGACAACAGATACAATGGCGAGGGGACTTTCGTCTATTCATTCGGTGACAAATTTTCCGGGAGTTTTCGCGACGGCAGGTTCAATGGAAAGGGAACTTATACTTACCAAAATGGTACAAAAGTCGTGTCTGAATTCAAAGATGGTAAATTTCACGGAAAGGGTTCCGCCGTTTATAATAATGGCGATCTATACGCGGGAGACTTCCTATACGGAGCCCGCCATGGTAACGGCATCTACATCTTTAGCAGTGGCGACAGATACGAAGGCCACCTAAAGGATAATCAATTCCACGGTAAAGGTAGATTCTCCTTTAGCGATTCTGGAGAAACAATCGAAGGCGAATGGAAGAATGGCAGATACATGAATGACCCTAATGTGAACATTCCACTTCCTGCGAGAATTTAGCGGAGGACTCGGAGTCGTCTCTACACTCCTAACAGCATCGAGGACGGTTCGAAGATTGTAATCTTTGACCGCCTTTTCTTTGCTCGGAGCTCTTGCTTCGTCACGCTCTCGACCGCCTCTTGTAAGACCACAAGATATGTCCCGCACTGGAGCCATGACAGCATTGTGGGTCCCGGTATACATCTGGACTTCATCCCGTTCCCGAGAAAGTTTTGATAGGAGTATACAATCTTCAGGAGTAGGGCTTCACCGGAAGAAGCCGACTCTCACTGCATGATTACAAGAAACTATGGGTAGTTTTCCAGTCTGGCATTTCCTCAAGATAATTACCACAATCTAAAAAGGAGGCCGTCAAGCCCCCTTCCCAACTGGCTTCCCACAATCAACCGTGACCAAGCGCACTACGGCGCTAATAATCCTCGTCGTCGTACTCCTTCTCCGGCTCATCAGTCTCCAACATTTCCTTCTCTTTCTTCTTCCGCTTTTTTTCCTCTTCCTCTTCGGATTCTTCTTCCATCATCTCATTGAAGAAGCTTCCGATTTCAACTGCATCCTCCCACTCGTCGAATTCATCAAAATCCATGTCCTCACCTCCATTCATTTGGTGTTTTTAGAGTCCCGCTGCTTGTGGCGGAGTTATCGGATAGTCCCATCTCTCTGGGGAAAGGTTATGGTGAGGAATTACAACGAGTATACGCCTTGGCATACTCCGCTGCTGGCGGCGGGAAGTTCTTTTTTGCTCTTTTTAACACTTAGGTAGATGTGCGAAGGCTGCCGGTTCATTTTTGCGTGTTTTCAACACTATGGTGCCTTTTGAGAATTCGTGAGACTGACTGTGGATGCCATTTCGTTTTGCCTGTCTTTGTTGGAAAACCACGGTGTTTAAGCTCTTGACAAATCGCTGTCAAAGAATAGCCTTCGTGTCTCAACTTCTTTATGATGCATATGACCTTCTGTTCTGGGGTGTCTACCAACAACGTCTCGCCATCTGCGTCCAGGTAATAGCCGTACGGTATGTCTCCGCCCGTCTTTTTGCCGTTAAGCCTTTTGTATTTGAGGGCTGCCTTTGTTCTCTCACCTATGATACCCCTCTCCATTTCTGAAAGAGCTGCAGTAAGTGTAAAGAAGAAGCGGCCCATTGCGCTTTGTGTATCCAATGTCTCCTGAATGCTATGGAAGGCAACCTTCCATCTGTCAAATCTCTTCGTAGTTTCCAGAGCATCAATCGTTGACCTGAACATGCGGTCAAGTTTGTAGACGATCACAGCCTCCACCTTCTTCTTTCGCGCCATTTGTAAGACCTTCTGTGCCCCTGGTCTGTTCAGGTTCTTTGCTGATATACCGGCGTCCTCTACGATTTCCACGAGGTCAAGGTCTTTCAAGTCGGCGTAAGCCCTGATTTTGGCTCTCTGGTTATCAAGGCTAACCCCTTCCTTGGCCTGGTCTTCTGTGCTCACTCTGATGTATCCTACCGCTTTCATGGCTTTCCACCTCCTTTGCAGTAATAGATGGCCATCTGACCTCCAGAGAGGCCGTGTAAGGCACGATCTTGGTTTGGTTGATGGTGTTTGTTGCTCAATATCCGCATTGACTGCATACGATCTTCACTTCTTTGCCGTTGTAGATGGTGATGTCATTGCCGAGGAAGTAACCGAAAGTGAGATGGTGTCCGCAGTCAAGCCTGAACTTCCTGCCTTTCAGTTCCTTAAGGAGCTCTCGCAGCGTGTCGGTGTCTTCATATTTTTCTTTTTGCTTTCTGGTCATAAGCGCCCCCTTTCTCACGAAACAAAAAAGCCCCCAGAATTGCTTCCAGAGGCTCCTCGTGCTTCGGGCTAATTAGAGTTATTTGTGATTAAAGATGCATTGGCCGCAGAAACTGTTATCCTTACATGCTCCGCAAACCATCTCGCTGTCCATCACCTTCACGATCTGGTCAAAGACCTTCTCAATAGCTTGAGTCATGGGCATCTTTAGAGCCCACGCAACCCGTCTTAATGTTCCACTGTGTTTTTGGCTAAGTTCAGGAGTATAAGCCATGACACACCTCCTTTCAGATGAGCCCCAGGGCGATTAAGAAATTCCTGACCTTAACCACCTTGTTGCAGTTGTCACACCATGCTGTCCTGGCGTCAGGTTCACACCGAATCGTTATTCCGCACTCCATACATTCCGCCTCGATAATGCCTTCCAAGAGTGCGGCACGTGCCATTTCTTCAATCTTTTCCATGTCCATTTGCCACCTCCCATATCGGATAGGGGTCAATCCCAAAGAAATCGCTGTAAGGGCTTGTCACTTCAGCAAACAAATCCTGAAAATATTTAAAATGTCCTGCCTTAATCTTCAGAATAAGTTCTTCCTCTTTGGCAATTCCCTGCGGTGCCTTTGCCTCTTTGGGCCAGCCGTGAGCTATCCTGATCTTGTCAATGTCTGAGGCTTTCTTGACTTTCCAAAAGTCGGCAAGTTCACAATCAATTTCTAGCCAGCCTTGTATTCTGATTGCTTTTAGCTCGTTAAAAGACATGTAACCCCACTCTGCATTCTGAAGGTCGTTGTTGAGAAGCGCGAAGCCCCAGAACAGGTCTTCTCCGTCAAATTCAGAGATGTACCAATGGCACGATGCAATGAAGAAATGCAGGTAAATTAGCTTGTCTTTGAGAGGAATGTTTTCGGTCTGATACAGCTTGGGTATTCTTGCCAGTCTTTCTTTTGTTGGTGCGTTCCACATTCTTGCCACCTCCTTTTGAAGTCTGGTTGAAATCGAAACATGTACAAATGAACGATCCGAGAAATAAGGCTCAATGGCGCTAGTACTCCCTGGCCTATGGCGAGACGATTAGTGTCTCGAAGCTGCGCCCAACATGACGCGAACGCAAAAAGGCAGCCGATCAAACTGACCAACTGCCTCTTGCAAAAGTTTAAGAAGTTCTACTTACAGTTTCTTCCTATTGCTTCGCCATCGCATCACCTCCTTTGGTGGCGTTGAATACCAATGGCCCAGCAAGTTAGAGGGCTAGCCCTATAAAAATTATAATGGGAACATGTCTCCCTGCTCATACTATGGTACCTTAAGGCGATAAATCTGGAAATTTGAAACTTTGACCTTTTCTGGCCAGCGGGTGCCTGAATGCCAGACTGATCCATGGATGCGGCAAAGCCGATCAGGTCAATTTGTGTCTGGCATGTAAACTGCGGTTGGTTGTGCAACATGGAATTCTGTATAATTGGAGGGTCTAAAATAAGCTGAACGACCATGATAGTAGCTGGTGGCTGAATGGAGTGATAATTGCGCCCAGAATGGACGCTTTTTATGAGGCATGCTTGGGTATGGAGTAAAGCGATTGGAGCCGAATACGAGGCTCTGGGAGCCTTACAGACGCTAATAGCTCATGGCTTGCAGATGGGTGTTACTAGTAAAAGCATCGTGCAACAGATCGTATAGAATCACCGTATGACCTTGTCTCTCCTATGGTGTCTACTTGATCTTTGTTTCGTGTTCGTCCAGGTGTATCCTCAGCAAGAAGTATTTCAAGGGCCAATAAGGAAGCACAACAGGAATGTTATAGGGAAGACTATTAGACTTCGGCAAGAAGGCAATGGGGATGTCTGAATGGGCTTCTTCTGGCGCGGTTCGGATTAAAGATAGCGGAACCAAATCGAAACAAGACGCGTGTCGTCTGGGTTAGAGATAATAGCAGTAATCAAAAGCCAGATGGCCTACTGTTCAGCTGAAGATAATATGACATTATGCTGAATGTGGCCTGATTTGTGATTATGTGGGCAATCTAAAGTCAGTAACGCTTGGTATGAGCTGCGCGCGGTCTTCTTGCGCGTCCTGCTCAATGCCAATGTTATGTTTCAACTTTTAATATAATGCAAATACCAGAAGTATAGATAACTCCCTGCATGCAAATTTTGGACGGATCTTTTGCGTACAGCCCCACTATGAATCCATCCTGAACAAGAGGAGCGTGAACTGAAGCGCTGCTAGCCCCAACAACCACAGGACACCAAGTAAGTATGGTCCAAATCCTGGCAGAGAAAGTCCAAGTGCGTTGCAAACCAGGAAAATCAATACTACTACAAGCGTTACTTGGATCCAGATCCCGAACTTCCAGGAAAACCCTGCTCGCGCATCTGGTGGCAACTGCGAACGACCAACCTTATAACAGACACTCAGAGCAATAAGGCTAATTGCCAAGGCGGCACTAGAGAAGGACCAAGCGGCAGAAGCTGATGAACCAAGGCGGTATATAAGAATCGGCAAGTACGAGAAGAGGCCGGCTAACATGCTAGCTGTAAACATAAATACCAAGCGCAAACGCTCTGCAGGCTTCCAGCGCCCTTGATCACGGTTTCCTACGGTAGCAACGATCCCAATGAAGCCTGCAAGTGTTACACCAATAGCAGCCGTACTTATCAAGATGTCAGTGCCTTGCACGTATCCTCTCTTATTCTAAGCGCCCAACTAAAATTATTGGACCCAAATATTTTGACAAACGGGTACGATTAGAGTCCAGTAAAGTATAGTATCCACAGCATCAAGATGACACAATCATATCACAAGGATTTGAGGATTGGCCGAACCCAAAATACTATGACATGATCGTAAATTTGGGCTAATTTACGATTATGGCAATATCAACAATTCAAGGGCCTGCTCTTCGATTCAAGACAATTATCTTGGAACTGGGTGTATTCCAAATTATTTCTTGTAATACAGTGGAGACTCACATGCTAGGCCCATCCCGGCATACCTCTTGTGCGACTGCGAATGCTGTGCACGGGGGTGGAGGAACCCCCCGGCTATCCGATTATGAGCCTACTTGTTCTTATTCATAATTTTTGCTGACTTCAGATGCAATTTGGCAAAGCCCAATGATGGATCTTGGTAATTGTATGCTTTGAATAATGATAGAATCCGTCTCGCCTTATTTCCATACTCTTGAAAGTTAAAGCACACCTGCTTTCTTGGCATAATATTTGAGGAATACTTGTCCAAGTTAGCGCAATAACCTGCGAAGTAGGGGGATAGAGTAGCGAGCTGCTCACGTATATTTACGCTTGGCTCAGGTTTGACCGTGCCATCCAGAATATCTTGTAATTTGAAGCCATGTGACTCGCCATCTATTTCTTTATTTAAAATTCGCTCAATATCTCTAAGGTTCTCGTTAATTTGAAAAATACTTGTTTTCTCTAGGTCATCATAAAACTTATTCCTTTGGGAAATTCTATGAATGCGTTCTACAACGCCTATGCTGATAGCGGCCAACATGAGTCCCATTAGTCCTATTACAAGCCCTGGGTTTGTTCTAACAAAATTGACAAGAAAGTCTAACATGCTTGATTTCTACTGGGGTTTTGTTGGCTCATAACATCGGGCTTCAGCCGAACTGTTCGGCCTCGCTGGAAGCGATTGTTATGCCTCAGCATCACGAATAATTGCCATGCCGATATCCTGTCGCTGACCTTCTACAAATGAATCGTTAGCAGCTTTCTTTACAAACAATTCGTACTGTTCTTGTATTTCCTGCGCATTTCTTTCAATTATGAATTCGTATCGTCTAGATTCACCTGAACCCACTGTGCCAGAAATGTTTAATACACCCTCAAATGGTGGAATTAAGGACAGGTCAATGATTAACGGCCGAGCTTTAGCTCCAGGGGGTATACGGTACCCGGGGGCACTTATGAGACTAACCTGCCTTCCAAATTCAAAGGTGCCAGACCAGTTAGTTCGGTCTGGCAGTTCAAGTTTCATCTGGCAATTGTCGCCAGGTAGATTCTGCCCAAGGCACGTACAAAATACATCTGACGCAATTCCTGGCCCTTCGTTGTGAAGAATGAGCTCGAAAACAATTTTCAATTCATTACCTACAAGCTCCGGCACATGTAATACGAATTCGTGAAACACGTGTGGCTGTGGCCTTCGTCCAAACATGCCGGATAGAACATCATGTGGTGTTGGAATAAAATCCGAACCCGCTCGAATATAGTATTGCTTATTCGGTAGCATTTGATGGGGCGCAGAATTGCTTTTAGGAATTAGTGTAATTACAAACCCTCGTTCTTCATCAACTTCAATTACATGGTTTTCGACGCCAGAGTGTGGGGGCACCGTGCAACCAGAAACCGCACCTTGAAGCAAGCTTGCAAATCTTGTTGGGTTATTTATAAATACTTCTGTTCGTGCTACGTCTGCTCCATCTTTATCAAGCGAGCAATCTACCCCCCAAACAACAACACCTCCTTCTGAATTTCCAAAACCAGATATTGCCTTGGCAAGGTTTTTTCGGTCGTTGTTTGATAGTTTTTTGCCGGTCCCATCATCGGAGGATCTCTTGAAATCCAAAAAGAGGTCTTCGGCCTCCCGATCAGCGACAAATTCTGCTATTGTTGTGCGGCCCTTGGAAATGATTCTGTCATATATCTCTTGGCATCTGTTCATCGATTTTCTAACCGTTCTAAAGATGAGGCCTAACGATGATTATACAGTCTGTATAAAATAAAAAACAGAGACTGCTTTCCGTAGCTCAAACCTTTAGATATTTGGGATCCATGTTTTCCTTGATAATACCACTATCGCAAACCAGACTTTCCCGGCGTACAACCGAAGATTTCCTGGGAAAAGTTTAGGTATCCGAACTTTCTACATTTCAATCTCTCTTCCAATTATCTTTCATTGGGTATTCTGGACGCCAATTCCACATCTTGCCATTATCTTTGGTATCCAAAGAGTGAAGATGTCAAAACCATATCGTAACATTTTCGGATCGGCCAGAACGCCCTCATTTGACCGCTACGCACTTTCTGCACCAACGTCCCCTATTATCGTCCACTATAGGATGTCCCCAAGCTCAGCAAGAATGTCCGAATGTCATGGACGTCCCCTACTCCCTTGCTTTTCATAAAATGTGTAGGCCTGACAACATTCCGTCTCTCTACCATGAACCAATGACCTCTTCATACCCGGCGTATAAAACCTTTTGCATGCTGCGCAGATGAGAGAATTTGATTCTGCCTGTTGGCCGGCCACTTCCTCTCACGACAGGGTGCGACAAATCTGACTTCAACCGAAGTTCATGGATTCTCTTGCATGCTCGGTGGAAATGCGGATAGGTTCGAGCAAAAACCGAGGTTGAAGATCCCAGGAACGATCCTATATTGCCGAGTTGATATATGCCAGTAGTCCGGTCATGTGAAGCGAGGGTCGCCAAAAACCTATCATTTAGCACATCCAATGCGTTTACGAATGCGGTCATATCTGTTTTTACATATCCTGCGGCCAACAACGCCTGCCGTTCGATAAACCTGTGATTGTTCCTGAAAGCGCGTTTCCAATCGAAATGAGTTAACGAACGACCACACACTTCGGCGAGCGCTTTCGGTACAAGTGATGGCGGGCGCGCCCTCCCACGAACAACGCCCAGAAATCGCATTCCCTCAGCTGAGACGTGGTTCATGTTGCGAACGCTGGTCTGAATTCGGAGACCATTCCGAATTAGAAGGTGACCAGCGACCACGGCAGGATCAACAGCGCCGTCTTTCAGCATTTCGTTAAGAAGCGCTTCATATGAAGGATTACCTAGTGTTTTTCTGTCAAGGTATTGTGCACTCATCGAACGAACCCAGGGTTCCAAGGTTTCACGACAAAAGATCACTCTAAGTTGTCGATATGGTAACATCCCTTCGTGTATCATCCATTGAAGCATTGCTTCGCGCAAATCAGCCGCATGCTTATACTTTAGCCTTTGTTTCCACATGATTCTAATACAACTGCTGAAACGCCAACGGTATCTGTGGTGTATTCGACCACACACGGCTTTGATCAAAGACGCTTTGTAGCTGAAATAAGGTGGACCGATCTTGAGTTGCTTCAAAAGCATTCCCGAGACTCTGGGGCTAATGGATTCGTAGCGGTTGAAGTAGCGAAACACCGCTTGATACAGAAATGGTTGGCTATTGACTATACGAAGCAACCGGAGGCTGAGATCTGCCCACGGCGTGGCGTGGGCTAGCAGGTATTTGAATCGGGTGGGGTTGGTAACATGCAGTTTTGGAGAGAGCTCAACAAGACGGCGACGAAGTTGGCCTTGGTTCAATTTGCGGGATGCAATTACCGATTCTGATGGTTTGCTTATTGACTTGAGCTCGTCTTCAACCGAACGTACCTGCCGGAGGGCAATTTTGGAACTCTGGGGGAATAGCCCCAGGAATTTGCTAAGATAGTCAAAAGAAATCAAAGCCGCGCGAATCGAATCTGGATCCTTCCCATATAGCCGTATATCATCGATATAGCGGAAATAGCGTGTTTTTTGTGGCAGGCGTTTGTTGGAATCGAAATACTGCAGAACGGTCTCCGAGAGAAGCCCAGAAGGTAGGGGCCCCTGAGGTATGCCGTGTCCATGGTAGATGCGTTCCCCGCTTGCAGTCCAATGCTCCAACCACGAAAGCAGTTTTGAAACGAAGTCTGAGTCCAGTTTGAGTCGTTCGAGAAAATAGCGAAGCACGCCATGATCGACGCTGTCATAGAATGCAGTCAGGTCAAAAGTTGCTGCGTAGATATATCCATCATCGATCGTTTTTCTGATGTGCTCATTGAACTGTTTGTATCCTTCGCTCCACTTGCGATAGAACCAAACACTCCCCTTTCCACCGTAAAGATGGCCGAACACTTCTTTGCCGTACCGGTGTCTGACATGAGGAAAGAGACGCTCGGCGACGATGTTGACCATGGCTTGGTACGAAAGCTGGTCTTCGATATTCAATAAGGTGTACGTGCGAAGTAAGCCTGACGGTTTTGGGTAGTATAGCTTCGTGGCGTGACCGGGGCGATAGGTCCCCGCGACCAAACGCTGTCGCAAACTTTTCAGGTATGCTTCATCAGCTAGGGCGTATGCTTTGTATGTCTCACTGAAGTACGACTTGTACTGGGCATCAGGGTTGGAACGTATCCATCTCCATGCCCGCTCAAGATTGTCGGCTCTGAATGCTTTTCTTAGACTCACAGTATGGCTATGAGGCCGTCCTTAAGTAAATAAGTATCTCTGTTCTGAATCCAAGTTGTTTACTTATTTAAGAACGTCCCCCTTTTCCAACGATTCTATACGGCATTTATCGTTTGCGTGTTGATGGCTTTACGATGTTTCCCTGGCTATCCATAACGCCAACAGTTGTCCCTTTTGTTGTCTCGATAGCTTTATTGACAGCTTCTTTGCTCGTACCGGCAAGATAAGCCCGGCCACGATGACCTCGTAACTGTCCCAGGGCATCGGCCACGGTTTCTGGAGTTTCTACCTCTATGGTTGCATTTTTGGACTTGATATCGACGCCCTTTCCGTCGTTATATTCAGTTTTCATCTTCTTAGCGATACGGTTTGCTGTGATTTTGTGAGATCGACTTTCAGCCATTTTTCATCTCCTTTCTTCCAGGGTTTTGTTACAGAATGTTTACTTTTGCCACGATTCGCCCGTAGGAATCACGGTAGAAAGTTGGGGACGTCCATGACATTTGAACATTTTCCTCTATTCAGGCTCAACACCGTGTCACACCTTACTCTTTCGAGGCCCTTTTCGGGGCTTCTCCTTTCTCCGTTGCTGAGGGCCAAGTGGCCTGAGGCGGTTTTTCCGGATCTGGGCCTTGCGCTTGGCGTTACAAATCTACCACCCATGGACACTTCCAATCATCACATCAGACTTATTCGACATAGTCGCCCCCTATTTGCCTCTTGAGCAGGGGAATTATCCGTTTTCCAAAACGATAATGCTCTCTCGTAATTTTTCAATCTCCTTCTGCTGTCTACTTGGCTTGATATGGCGGACAAACCTTATCTCTAAGGGTTTAAATCCTAATCCTTTTGCAATCTCAGTAAGTATAACATCAACCTGACAAACTTCGCCCCCATAGGCTGAATTAGCTATATTAATATATACTTTGCCTTTAGGCTTAAGCTTGGCTTTTAAGGAACGAAATATTCCTTCCATATCATCGAAATATCCCTTTATCATATTTGGAATATTCCGATTCCACAAATTGCCATCCATATTTTCAATATGCCTAATAAATTCTTCTAAGATTGGGACTTTAGGATAATTGCTTTTTTCTAATGTTACCTGAACATGAGATCTAATTGCAGCTTTTCTGACTTTTCTCTCTTCTTCGAAGGTTGAAATGTAACCTAGCAACCACAGCTCAGTTCTATAACTATCAGTATAATCTCTGGAATTTAAATATGGCGGAGATGTAATTACTAAATCTATTGATTCATCATATAAATCAGCAACGAGGGTACGCGCATCCCCAAATATACAATTGACATAATTATAAACTAAGGGTTTCGTAATATGCTTTGTTCGTATATCTATAAGCAGAATATTATTACATACATCCAAAAATCGATGATGAACTTCTTCTCGTGCGATTTTAAGATCTTTCCACCCCTTTTTATAAGAAAGGCATTTTCCATTTCTGAATACATTACTTACAGAAATTAATATCGACGCAAGGGCCGCTTTGAATAAACCTGTGTATTTAGATGTCTCCATTTCGATCCGTCGAATTATTGACAAAACATCTAAAATGCCGTTCGTCACAGGTTTACTAAACACCCATTTATCCAACCCTTCAGTTTCAAATAACGTTTGAGTTTCTAGTTTGGGCAACTTATGTTGTTTTTTCATTCGTTTTAAAGATCTATCAAAGCGTTGAATAAGCTTTTTAAACTCTTCTGGGTAATAATCCGTTCGTAATTTTGTCCTAGCAATTTCAAAAAAGAAGGGGTTGTTTTCAAAAGCAACACATTGAATTCCTATGTCTTGACACGTCAATGCTGTAGTCCCCACACCTCCAAACGGGTCTACGCATAATTGAGGTTGAATATCTTGTTCTCCAATAATTCTTCTAACCAATTCACTTGAAAAACCTTCAACCATGGGGAACCATCTGTGAACTGGCTGAAATCTATTTGGAGCAAACAGCACCAGATCTTTATACTCCCCATTATAATTAACTATCTTTAGTTCGTTTTTTTGATTCTTTAACAACTCTTTTTGCCTCCTTTGAAGCGCTTTGAGATATCAAGAAAAACCTCAAGGGCTTTTTATCGATTCTGTTGTCCCACGTAATTTCCTCAAGCCAGTCGATCTCTTCATCTTTATCTCTAGCATCATAGAGTACCAATACACCACAAATAGCTCTTGTTTCATCTCTCAAATATTCATTTAGCTGCACAATCCCTTCATTCGCCCGATCGTCACTATAATGTGTCTTAGACCCCGCACAGCGCCCAAGCCATTTGATTTCTATTATATAAACACGATCATCTGTGAATCTTATCACTCGAATGTCAGTTTTGTTCGCCGTTCCTGCATTAAGAGATTCCTGATCAACTGTACCGTCATTAACCTTTTTGTCCAGATAATAGCCCAAACATTTTCGAAAATTGTTTTCGGGTGCCTCACAAAGAAGCCTTTGACTCTTATTTCTCCAGTACTTTATAGGCCCTTTCTCCTTATAAATTTGTTGATCATGATGATTAACAATTAATTTCCTGTATTCACTTATGGGTAAACGAGCCTTATTAATCACGCTTGTGCGCTTGTGACTAAAGATATCCGGAATATAAACTGGAACATCATTTCTGATACAAACATGAACTTCAAAACCCGAAATAAAGAAAACTATCGCTTGATTTGATTTAGAATATTTGAGTGCATCAGTATAATTCTCAAATTTCAACTGTTCCACTCTTTTATCTTCGATATCCTTTCCATTGTAATCGACAACGAGCACATTATTTGACCTTGTAATTCCAGAGCTCAAATAACTTCCCATATTTGAAGGTTTAAGTATGTCAACTCCCATCCCTTCATTGTCTTTATCTAGAATTAAGCCAAAAGGACCCATATCGACATAAGAATGATATTCATCTGATTTTAGGCATCTTTCTAAAAGATTCCAAAACAATGTGGTCTTAATTGCGTCAAGAGAGTTATCACAACGCAAAAGTCTAAGAACCTCTCCTGTATGGAAAATTTTTAATAAGGAATCTTCAGCTCTCATATTTTGATTCGCTCAAAAAGTTAACGTACAGATATTCAACAAAAGTCAGCAGCAGCATCTCAACGGCTTCTCTTTCATTTTCTTTTTTATACCTCAATGTTTTATCTTTTGAATAATTTTGTAAAAAATCAATAAGTCTATTTGTTATATGTTTTTCTTTTTGAAAATCGATTAAATAGTAACATTTATTCTCCAGCCTGAGTTCTTTAAATGAGGGGTCCTGATAAACTAATTCAACGATATTGTCTAAATCTTCATTTTCAAAGCCCTCAGCTTTTGTATATGATATAGCAAGTCGAGTTACAGTATTAATCCACCAGTATTTTTCATCCTCTACTTTGTATGATCTAATCATTCTGACAGCTTCTTTTCCCGGTTCGGCAATTTTGTAGTCAGTTAATGCATATTTACCTTCATATATTCTTTTAAAACTAACCACTTCAACAAAACCAAGCGCTACTAAATGATCCACAGTATTTTGTATGTTTTTTGAATATGGCCCTCTTTTTTCATAACGAAACCGTAAATATGCCAAAATTATATCTTTGAGCGGAGCAAGTGAACCGGAAAGATATAATAGTTTCTGCAGCGCTAGCTTTGACACTAACTCTTTACTACAATTATCTACTGCATCTAAAACATACAGGACTTCATTGGCCATATGATAGTTTTTTAGCTGTATATACATTTGTCTTTCAAATCAATTTAAGCTTCTTGAGTGTATTATTGAAATCTTTTTTGTTTCCCTCTGCCTCTTCAGAGAAGACTCCGAAATCAATAAAATTAACTATTCGTTCTCTTATATCCTTTTGACCTCTAACTACCTGTTTAATGAATTCGGGTTTGCTCAGGTTCGTTATAGCTATAAACGGAAATTTGTTTTTTCCAAATTTTCCAACCAGTTCGGCAAGTCGTTCAGTTGCAAAGACATCAAAAGTCCCCTCAGATGTTTCAACAATGAAAAACGGGGATTGTGAAGTTATAGAAGAATACAATTCTATCAAGGACATACGGAACAGATACTCTAAAAATATTCCTTCAGATTTACTAACGGAATTCTGATATGGCCTTATTTTTTGATCAAAAGCCGGGCAGAAAGTTGTCAAGTTTATTTTTGAGCCACTTGGTCTTCGACCTGCGCGGGGAACAAGTTTACAATCTCTCCGAAAGTATTTTGAGGAATAGTTATTAAATATTTCATTCAATTTGCTGTTAAATTTATCAATTTTGTTATTAAGTTCATTGTTCTTATTATTAAGTTCGGCTAATTTCTTATCATATACTCTTTTATTTTTATCGATTATCTTTTGATACTTATTAATCTCCATCTGAAGGGCTTCAATAGGTCTGTCAAATTTGGTGATTTGTAGTTTTTCGTCCTTTTCGAATTTAGCCAAGTTAAATCGAAGATCAAACAAATCAAGATTCTTTGCTCTTAAATTCACCTCATTTTTCTTTTGTTTTGCTAAAAGATCATCAAATGAACGCTTAATTGATTCTCTTTTTGAAACCAAATTCTTTAAATGACGATTTTTGTCTACAAGACCCTTCTTTAGAATTTCTATTCTCTTAATGAGCTCCGCAGTTGGTTTTACTCTTTGTTTTGGTGATATTCCAATGCCTGAATCACAGACAGGGCAATGTTTTAAATGATGTATTGTTTTATCAATTTCATCTGCCTTATCTTTCGCAATCGTTTTATTGCAAAATATGCATATTTGATAATTGGTAAGTTTATGCACTGAGAGAGATAATTTAGGGTTCAAATACACTGATTCAAAAAATTTATTTTCAAATCCTATAATTTCATCATTGTCTAAATCTATTTCTGAGGAAATGGTATCAATCTTTTGATCGAAAGAATCCAATTCATTCTTGAGATAGCTTAAATCATTAAAGAGATTTTCGTTTCGTTTATTCAAGCTTTCAATTGATTTTTTTATGTCCCTAATTTTAGCTTTTAATTCTGCGAGTGATTTTATTGCCTTCCCCTTCCTAATTTCTTTCTCTTTCTCTTTAATTAATTTAGCCATACTTCTTTTAAACTGAAATTGAATGTCTTGATCGCCACGCACTTTAGTATCATAATTAGTAACTTCTTTTGCGATTTGTCTAAATTCTTTGTAAAATTGTGAATAATTAAAAAGTAAACGAATGACTTTAGATTGGTCTAATTTATTCCAAAGCAAATAATTACCCTCTTCTTCTCTAATTAATAGTTTTCTTAAAAGAAAAGACATATCATCAATATCCTCAAGACCAAACAATTTTGTAACAGTTTCATTATAGACATCCTTTATATTATTAGACGAATCTTTCGAATATGCCCTTTTCCCAATTGAAAAAGTTAGTATTTCTGGTTTGTCTAGTCTCCTCGTGATACTGATAGACTCATTTGCAATTTTGAAAAGTATTTTTATTGATGGGATACCATTATTGTTATTTGGTTTTAATGAAGGGTGTTCTCGATCCTTGAAATATGTTTTCGTAATATCCTCCCATAGTCCTACAATACCGTATATTATCATAAATACAGTTGTTGTTTTTCCAAGAGTGTTAGCTCCCAAAAACAGATTCAATCCATTTTTTACCTTGTAGGACCATCCTTTTTTAAAAAGGCTATAGTTTGAAATTTCGATAAATTTTATTGTCGGAAGCTTTATGTAATCCTGTTTTTTGCTCATTTTTAAATCCTATCATAAAAAAAATGGTCAAAATGGTATCGCACCTTGATCTGTGATTTGCACATATCAAGAGGCCACGTCCTAACCTTTGGCAATTTAAGGGACGTTATTGACTATGTTGAATTGTGGCTATAGTCCCCGCTCCTCTTCGAATAATCTCAACAAATTCCCTGTGTCATTACCTTCCTTTCCATCCCCAAAGCAAAAAACCCCGCTCTCATTCAGAGAAACGGGGTCTTTGGGCAATCAGTCCATGGCACCCTCTTGGTTAGGGTTAGAGTCTACTATCCTGAAATCGTTTTGCAATTATCACGAAGTTGTGCTCTTGGTCAAGGATACTTGGTCTTTCAGTCTGTTTGGCAGGCCTTTGGGATCAATCAACACGGCATCAAGCATGCTCATATGGCAGGTGTGAAGGATAGAGACCGTTGGTTGGGTTTCTCTTCATTGATTGGACTTGGATACAGGAACGAAGGAGAACGAAAGGATACAGATGGATAGGGATGTGGGGTATGGGAGAGGTTAACGGATTGGTACAATACCCTAGGGCAAAACCGCTTTAGTGCAAAAGGCGCTGCTCAACAAGGCATTTTCGCTTCATCGTCTCCGGCGTGCCATATCGCCAGGCTTCCCTTCACCCAAGTGATAGTGGTATCTCAGGGAGTGACCACAGACGGGGCAAAAGTGCCCGTAGGGTCCATCCTGTGCTTCTATCACCCGTAATACTGTCCCCGGACAGGGATTGCCACGTGCTGTGTAGGTCCAGCAGTGAGAATGCCTTATGGATACTTCATCGCCCTCGACAGCGAGCATGTCTTCATACATATTCCCTTGCCCAGCTGCCGGCTCGACAACGGGCATGTCTTCATGCATACTCCTTCGCTCAGCTTCCGATCTTGCATTCTCTTCTTCCCAGGCCTTCAAGAAGGCACAGTCATTGGGGCAAATCCACACCGTGTTTCCAAAACCATCAAGTACCCCCAGCTCTGAACCGCAGTATTTGCATTTGGCCATAGTGTCCTCTTTCCGCGAAGTGTTCGTCAGCGATTGTCGCGCACTGATGTCGGCAAAAGGGCTCAACAGGCAATAGACTGCCGAAACCCGGGCCAAGTTTCATGGACAGATGATCCGAATAGCCTATCTTGACGCTTTCTTCGTTGTTTACCAAAAACTTGGTGTCAGTTTATATAATATACAGGCAATTACGGATCGAAAACAATAGTTTTGGATACGGAAAACGGGATATGGATATCACAATGAGACGGATCGGTACATTACATTATTAGATATTACGATATGCTATGGATGGTTGGGAAACGACATCAAGGTGAGTTTGTAATCTCAATACGCCTTATCCTTGGAAATTAGGATAGAAGACACTTTCGCCGACTTTTCGGGTCTTTTTTGGACATTTTTGGAAAGCGCGTCGTGACGGAAGCACACTCGTGGTTTACCAATGACTCTGGAGGGAGAACATCAGGGAAATGTGGCGTAAATAGGACAAGATAGGCATTGTAGAAGGTGCGTATGGACAGGGAATGTGTTTGTCCTGTCAGATGGACGGGAGATTGTAATCCGTTTGGTGAAGCAGGTGGAAACACACAATTCCACAATTTTCCAGCGATGATTCTCCCTGGCCACTTTTTTCCCGGGGCGTGATGTTCTTGGCTCAGCCAAGGAATGTTGATTTTTGTCTATGGGAGTGTTAAAAAGGCGTGTATATCAAACAGCCGTCCTATCTCAAGCAATAGAGGTGAATCATAGGAATCAGGCTAATCTTGGTGAACGGATGTGGGCAACTTGGCAGGGAAAAATATGGGGCGGAAATGGGGCGGATTTGGCGTCCCATTTGGGTCAATTTGGGGCGATTTTACCCAGTTTGTAAATTCTGTTGGCCCTGTATAAGTGTCCGTGATACAAGGTATTTCTACATATAAGCCGGCGTAGCTCAGGGGTAGAGCAACTGATTCGTAATCAGTAGGTCGCGGGTTCGAATCCCATCGCCGGCTCCAGGAACGAGAAGGGGTTAGCCAGATTGGCTAACCCCTTTTTCTTGGCTGGTTGTGTAGGGGATGCTTTGCAAAGGTCTCAGAAGATTTTACCCGGGTTGAGAATTCC
>SDBS01001351.1_pt1 | contig 24895 bp, 23 predicted proteins | sample 2277091 | NCBI WGS metagenome assembly SDBS01 (sample SAMN10404972, study PRJNA504765) | marine sediment metagenome | isolation source: marine sediment core GS10_PC15, 163 cmbsf | place: Arctic Ocean: Southern Knipovich Ridge | collected 2010
CTAAGTATGAGCATAAAAAATATTGACTTTTATGTGAATTCAAAGTGCATAGTCTCAAATTTTAAATTTTCATTGTTTTTTCAGTGAAAGTTTAAAATGACATCTTTTTACTAGGAATTTGTAAAAGTGCGTATCAATCCTTCTGCGTCTCAATTCAGTATTGTAATAATTATTGTCAGTTTAATATGCGGTTTACTTCTTGTGCTATTACTATCTGATTCTTCAGGGATTATCACCTTAGGAATAATTCTTTCGATCTTTATTCTTATTTTGATCTTTGTAAATATAGAAATTGGACTTTTTATATTGATTTTTTCAATGCTTCTCTCTCCGGAAATAATTATGGGCGAAATTCCGGGAAGAGATATTGTTATTCGATTGGAAGATATATTATTATTGATTGTTACTTTTGGATGGTTTGCAAGAACAGCCTTAAAAAAAGGATTAGCTTTATTTATATCAACTCCCCTTAACAAGATAATAGGTATTTTTATATTCTTGTGTCTCGTTTCTACCCTGCAAGGGATTGTCTTAGGATATGTCACTCTTGCTTCAGGTTTATTTTATGTTGTTCGATATATTGAATATTTTTTGCTCTTCATATTGGTGGCGAATCAAATTCATTCCCGAAAACAGATAAAAAGATATCTAACGGCTTTTTTTATAGTCTGTGCTCTTGTATCAGTCTATGGCATATCTCAAATTCCTTCAGGCGTAAGAGTCAGCGCCCCCTTCGAAGGAGAAGTGGGAGAACCAAATACTTTTGGCGGCTACTTGCTTATTATTTTTTGCATAGCGATTGGAATTTTATTACATGATGTTTCTCCACGAGTTAAAAGAACCTTGCTCGCTCTCTCCGCTTTGATTATTTTCCCCTTTTTCTATACCTTATCGCGGGCCTCGTATGTTGCCATTATCTTTTCATTTCTTGCATTTATCGTCTTGAGCAAAAAAAAATTCATATTAATTTCAGGTATGATGGTGTTCATTATTTCAGGAATTATGTTAAAACCTGAAGCTATCTTTGAAAGAGTGGGATATACATTTCAGCAAAAACAAGTAAATTTAGCCAAAGTCGGTAATATTTATCTTGATTCCTCTTCAACTGCGCGGCTTTATAGTTGGAAATACAGCATTCAAGATTGGAAGAAAAATCCTCTTTTAGGAAGGGGAGTATCAGGATCCCGATTTGTAGATGGACAATATGTTCTCATGCTGGCCGAGGTAGGTATTTTTGGCATTCTTGCCTTTCTATGGCTCTTATATTCAATCTTTAAGCATTCTCTGAGAGTCTATAAAGAAATGAATGATGAATTATATAAAGGCTTGTCTCTTGGCTTTCTAGCGGGCTTTATTGGGTTAACTTTTCATGCCCTAACGGCAAATACTTTTATAATTGTACGCATTATGGAACCTTTCTGGTTTTTTGCAGCAATCATTATGATGCTTCCCACATTGCAAAAAGAGGAAAATGAATGAGAGATGTAGGATAGGAGTAATTTAAAAAAAGGTTAGATTAACATGAAACTTTTTGAAAATAAAACAATATTAGTCACTGGCGGAACCGGTTCATTCGGTAAAAAGTTTACCGAAGTAGTATTCAAAAGATATAATCCTAAAAAGTTAATTATATTTAGTAGAGATGAATTTAAACAATTTCAAATGGCGAAAAAGTTTCCCGATGGAAAATATCCGATAAGATATTTCCTTGGAGATATTCGGGATAAAGATAGATTATTGAGAGCATTTGAATATGTAGATTACATTATTCATGCGGCTGCTTTAAAACAAGTACCAGCACTTGAATATAACCCTTTTGAAGCAGTTAAAACGAATATTCTTGGAGCACAAAATATAGTAGAAGCAGCATTGGACACCGGAGTAAAAAAAACAATCGCTCTATCTACCGACAAAGCTGTTAATCCCATAAACCTTTACGGTGCTACAAAAATGACCATGGAAAAAATATTTACTGCGTCTAATTTTTATGCAGGAGAAAAAGATATAAGTTTTGCGTGTGTACGGTATGGAAATGTGATTGGCAGTAGAGGAAGTGTAATTCCATTTTTTAGGGAACTCAGTAAAAATAGTGTAATAAAATTTCCTTTAACTGATGAAAGAATGACAAGATTCTGGATAACATTGGAACAAGGAGTTGACTTTGTAATTAATGCATTGAAAACTGCTCTAGGAGGAGAAATATTTGTCCCTAAAATCCCAAGCATGAAAATAATTGATCTAGTTAAAGCATTTAATCCAGATGGCAAATCTAATGTTGTAGGGATAAGACCGGGCGAAAAAGTACACGAATCTCTTATTCATTCAGAAGAAGGACGTAACACATATGATATGGGTGATCATTATGTAATATTACCTCAATTTGAATTTGAAACACATCTTTATGATAAATACAAAGCAAAGAACAAAGTTTCTGATGATTTTGTTTATCAAAGCAATAAAAATGAGAAATGGATAACAGTTGATGAATTAAGAAAAATGATAAAAGAATTGGATTATTGAAATATGATTCCCTACAGTAAACAAAAAATTGAAGAAGATGATATTAGAGCTGTAATTGATGTTCTCCGCTCCGACTGGCTTACCACCGGCCCCAAGGTGTTGGAATTTGAACAGGCAGTTGTGGATTATGTAGGAGCTAAATATGCAGTAGCAGTAAGCAGCGGAACGGCTGCTCTTCATGCCGCGATGTACGCTATCGGAATTGGCCCAGGTGATGAAGTGATTGTGCCTCCGATGACATTTGCAGCAACAGCCAATTGCATAGTTTATCAGGGTGGAATACCTATTTTTTCCGATGTAGAGCACGAGACTCTGTTGCTTGATCCTGAACAGATTGAATCGAAGATTACATCAAGCACTAAAGCCATTATAACCGTAGATTACGCAGGCCACCCTTGCGATTATGACTTCCTAAGAAATATTGCTGACAAGAATAATCTTATTTTGGTAGCAGATTCTTGTCATGCTCTTGGTGCGGAGTACAAAGGACAGAAAGTCGGTTCCCTTGCTGATTTAAACATATTCAGCTTCCATCCTGTAAAGCACATAACCACAGGTGAAGGTGGAATGATTACTACTGATAATACCGATTATACCAATCGTATGAGGATCTTCCGAAATCATGGAATCACTGCTGACCACCATCAAAGAAAAGAAAAAGGTGCGTGGTATTATGAAATGGTTGATTTGGGCTACAATTATCGTATCACCGATTTTCAGTGTGCCTTGGGCATTTCGCAGCTGCAAAAGTTGCCGAATTTTTTAGCACGAAGGTGTGAGATCGCTGCGCGTTATGATAAAACATTTGCCAGCCTTCCAGGGATAAATCCTCTTTCAGTTCGTTCGAATGTACTCCATGCTTATCATCTCTATATAGTTAAAATAAATTTCGAAGCCCTTAGAATTAACAGAACTAAGCTTTTCTTGGCCTTGCGAGAAAAAGGAATTGCTGTAAATGTGCATTATATCCCTGTTCATTTGCATCCTTATTACCTTAGAGAGTTTGGAACAAAACATGGACAATGTCCTTTCTCAGAATCGGAATATGAAAAAATCTTGTCTTTGCCTATATTCCCACGTATGAATGATGAAGATGTGGATGAGGTAATTGGTACACTAACGGAAATGATCGAGAACAAAGTAATATGAAAATGGTTGCCATCATCCCTGCAAGGGGGGGGAGTAAACGTATCCTCAAGAAAAATATAAAATATTTTTTGGGACAACCAATTATTGCTTATTCAATAAACGTTGCTCGAAAAAGTGAATTGTTTGATAGAATAATTGTATCAACTGAATCAAAAAAAATTGCCGCAGTGGCAGTTAAATATGGGGCAGAAGCACCATTCAAAAGACCTTTTGAACTTGCTGATGATTATACCGGTACTGATGAAGTATTTATTCACGCATTAGAATGGCTACAAGAAAATGAAAGATCTTATGATTATGCTTGCTGTATTTACCCCACTGCACCTTTGCTTAAGGTTAAATATCTCAAAAAAGGTCTTGAAATTTTAGTGAAAAATGAAGCCACGTCAGCTTTTAGCGTAACAACATATCCATATTCAATTTTCCGGTCTTTAAAAATCAATGAGTATAAGCGGTTGGAAATGATATGGCCAGAGCATCGCATGACCCGATCTCAAGACTTGCCAGAAGCTTATCATGATGCCGGTCAGTTTTATTGGGTAGATATAAAAAAGTATTTAATAGAAAGAAAGATTTTATCTGAAGATTCAGTACCCCTGATTTTACCGCGTATTCTGGTACAAGATATTGATAACATTGAAGATTGGGAGATTGCAGAAAAAATGTATCAGGCAAATATCAATGAGTAATAATCTTTACATTCGCTCTGATGCTAATACACAAATCGGTTCGGGACATCTTATGCATTGCTTGGCACTGGCTCAGATCTGCAAAAAAAAATAGCAAAGTGACATTCATTTCTGCCTATGAAAGCGAAATATGAGCAATAAAATAATTAAAAAGAAATTTGGTTATTATCAGCTGCGAAATAAACCGACAAAAAAGAGTTTGTCAGATTATTATGCCAATTTGTATTATCAGCAATATGCTGGTAGTTATGAGTCTGAATATTCTGACACTGAAGTAAAATATATTAAAAATAAACAACGATATTTAGAGCTTTGCTTGAAAAGGTTGATTAGAAAAGGGATAAAAGGAAAGAAATTTTTGGATATAGGATGTGGTGAAGGGTGGACTCTAAGTCATTTTTTAAGTATTGGTTGTAATGTGAAAGGAGTTGACTTTTCGTCTTTAGGCATAGAAAAATTCAATCCTGAGGTTAGCAAATATTTTGTAAAAGAAGATATTTATTTGTTTCTTGAAAAAGAGATAAGAAAATCAAACAAGTATGATATAATAAATCTCACGAATGTAATTGAACATGTTTTAGAACCAGAGGATTTATTAGTTGGCTTAAAAACATTACTTAAACCTTTTGGGATTTTGGTAGTAACTTTTCCAAATGATTTTTCCAATTTTCAAAAACTATTACTTGAGTTGGGAAAAGTTGCCGAGGAATTTTGGATTTTGCCTCCTGATCACATATCTTACTTTACAAAAGATTCATTTTTGAATTTGACAGAATCTCTCGGCATGTTCGTGGAGTTTATTCTAGCAGATTTCCCGATCGATATATTTCTAATCAATGACTATTCTAATTATGTGAAGAATAAGTCGAAAGGGAAGCAAGCACACCTTGCACGATTATTTATTATGAACTTTTTATTTGATCAAAATTTCGAACAAACCGTGGAAATCATATTGAAATTCGGCCGGCTTGGTTTTGGAAGGAATCTAACAGCATTTTTGCGCATTAAAAAGTAATTGATTATTTTTTCAAATGAACATTAGTGCAAAACATTATAAATGCTTAAAAATAAATATATACACATTAGAAAAATATTCCCTTGTCCCTATACGCAAATCTGATATAGAAACAATTAGACACTGGAGAAATGAACAGATTAGTATATTGCGTCAAAATTCCTTGCTCACAGAAAAGGAGCAAAATGAATATTACATGAATGTTATTGAACTTTCCTTTATGCAAAAACATCCTTCTATAATTTTATTTAGTTTTCTATTAAATTATAAACTAATAGGTTATGGGGGGTTGACAAATATTGACTGGATTTCAAAGAAAGCTGAAGTATCTCTTCTTCTTGATACTATCCGAATAAATGACAAAAAATTATACAGAAAAGAGTTTTCTTTATTTTTAGATCTAATTAAGCAAGTGGCTTTCCAGGATATGAAGTTTCACAAATTGTATACAGAAACCTTTGATATGCGACCTTTACATATTGAAATATTGGAAGAAAATAAATTCAAACTTGAAGGCAGATTAAAAGAGCATCTTGTTGTAAATGAAAAATATATTGATTCATTAATTCATAGGTTTATCGAAAGAGACTGAAATGTTAAAAGATAAAAAAGTATTTATAAGTGGCGGGAATGGGGTTATTGGCAGAGAACTTGTTTCTCAACTTCATGAACAGGGTGCAATTATTTTCGTGGGGGATTTAAAACCTCGACCAATTGATTGGCCAAAAGAAATCATTTACCGTCAAGGAGATTTGAATTATATCACTATGGATGAATTATGTCCTTTTAAACCAGAATACTATTTCCATTTAGCTGCTACATTTGAAAGATCAACCGAGACATATGACTTTTGGGGAGAGAATTTCCACCACAATATAAAACTTAGTAATCATCTAATGACTTTATTGAAGGATTCATGTAATTTGAAAAGAATTGTTTTTGCTTCAAGTTATTTGATCTATGATCCTGTTCTTTATACCTTTGATAAACCAGCCCAAACGGCGTATAGACTTAATGAAAAAGATAATATATATCCAAGAAATCTTACCGGTATCGCGAAGCTATTGCTTGAAATAGAGTTAAGGTTCCTTGATGAATTTAAGGGAGAAAAATATTCAACTGTTTCTGCACGCATATTTCGTGTATATGGTAAACATTCTAGAGATGTAATTTCACGATTCATTCGGTCATTAATAAAAGGAGAAACTTTAGAAGTTTATAGAACAGAGGGAATGTTTGATTATATATACGCTGGTGATGTTGCTGAAGGATTAATTCGATTAGCTGAGAAAAATGATATTACTGGAGTAATAAATCTTGGGATAGATAATGCTAGAAGAGTTCAAGATATATTAGATATCCTGAAAAAATATTTTCCTAAAATGAAAACGACAGAAATAAAATCAGATATTTCCTATGAAGCTTCACAGGCAAACATGGATAAATTCATTAAACATATTGGTTGGAAGCCAAAAACACAGTTGGAAAAAGGTATTCCGTTGTTAATTCAGAACAAAATTGATTATCCTTATAAAGAAAATGATGATGTTGCAAAATGCAATCTTTTAATTACAAGTATAGCAAAAAAAGTTCCAATGCTCAAAAGCATAAAAAAGGCTTCTAAGAAATTTGACAAGATTGTGAAAATCTTTGGTGGCGATGCAAACAAAGACTGTATTGGCAAGTATTTTGTAGATAAATTTTGGGAAATGCCACGTGATATTAATTTATCATTTAACGAAATTATGAATTATTGTAAAGAGAACAATATTAATGGAATTATACCTACACGTGATGGTGAGTTATTGTTCTGGGCAAAACATAAGAATAGGCTAAATGAAAAAAGGATAAATGTTATGGTATCCGATTTTGATGTGGTCGAATCTTGCGTTGATAAGTTATTATTTTATCAGAAAAGCGATAATATGGGCTATCCTGCAATACCCACCTTTCTCTCTCCAGAGGATATTGATTCTATTCTCTTTGTAGTAAAAGAACGCTTCGGAGCTGGTGCTAGAAAAATTGGCTTGGGATTAACAATTGATCAGTCGATTGATCATGCCAAAAAATTGAATCACCCAGTATTTCAACCATTTATTAAAGGATATGAAACAAGTGTAGATTTATACGTATCCCGAACAGGTAATGTAAAAGGTATTATTATAAGGCGAAGGGATTTAATATTTCGTGGAGAATCACAGGTTACTACCACAATTAGAAATAAAAGATTGGAGGAATTATGTACAAAATTTGCAAAAGATTTCAATTTATATGGTCATGCAGTTATGCAAATAATAATAGATGATAAAGAAAGTTTTCATATTATTGAATGTAATAATCGCTTTGGTGGAGCATCAACAATAAGTTTAGAAGCGGGGCTTGATTCATTTTTCTGGTTTCTATTGGAGACAAAAGAAGTTGATATAAGTGAATATCCATTTTATCGATTAAAACATGAAATAAAACAAGTAAGATTTTCTCAGGATATGATTTTACATGATCCTTATATTTGATTTAGATGATACGTTATATGAGGAACTATCGTATGTCAAAAGTGGCTTTAAAGCAGTAAGCAATTATTTGTATGATTATTTTAAAATTCCTGTCTTAAACTCATATGAGTATATGGAAAAAGTACTTGATACTACTGGGAGAGGAAAGATTTTTGATGAGGTGTTGAGCCACTACAATTTGAACAACAAAAAAAATATAAAAAAATGCCTTTCGGTTTACAGGTCACATACACCAGAAATATCATTAGCTGATTCTGCTAAAAGATGTCTGAATCGTTTTGATACTCTTTCGAAATATATTATAAGTGATGGAAACAAAATTGTCCAGAAAAACAAAGTTGAAGCGCTTGGGCTAAATAGATGGATAAAACGTAACCTTTTAACTCATCAATATGGTTTGAAATATGCTAAGCCATCCCCTAACTGTTTTAATAGAATTTCTGAAATTGAGAAAATATCAGCAGACCATATCGTTCACATAGCAGACAATCCTCATAAGGATTTCATTTCAATAAAACCTCTTGGATTTAAGACAATACGAGTCCTTACTGGAAGTTATAAAAACGAAATATTGGATTCTTGTCATGAAGCTCATATATCAATCAATTCATTAGACGAAATTGATATGAAATTGTTAGATTATCTTGTGGAGGTAACTTAAAAATTATGAATGAGACAATTAACATCGGTAATAGAACAATTGGTGCCAGTCAACCAACATTTATTATTGCAGAATTATCAGCTAATCATAATCAAGACTTTGATATTGCGGTTAAAACAGTTAAAGTAGCAAAGGAAGTAGGAGCTGATGCAATTAAACTTCAAACATACGCACCAGATACAATCACGATTGACTGCAATACTGAATATTTTCAAATAAATCAAGGAACTATTTGGGATGGAAAAACACTTTATGAATTATACAAGGAAGCCTATACACCTTGGGAATGGCAACCTAAAATAAAAAAAATTGCTGACGATTTGGGACTCATTTGTTTTTCTTCACCTTTTGACAAAACTGCTGTCGATTTTCTTGAAGAAATAGATGTCCCTGCTTATAAAATAGCCTCATTTGAAATAACAGATATTCCTCTTATTGAATATATCGCTTCCAAAGGAAAACCAGTAATAATATCGACTGGAATAGCAATTTTGGCTGATATTGAAGAAGCTATCACTGCATGCAAAAAAATGGGAAATGATCAGATTGCGATACTAAAATGCACTTCTACTTATCCAACACCTCTTGAAGAAGTAAATCTAAAGACAATTCCAAATATGGCTAAAAGATTCGAAACAGTTGTAGGTTTGTCGGATCATACCTTGGGGAGTTCTGTTGCTATTGCTTCAGTTGCATTAGGCGCTTGTATCATTGAAAAACATTTTATATTGGATAGAAATCTAGATGGACCTGATTCAGCCTTTTCTCTAGAACCTAATGATTTTAGGAATATGGTAACAGCAATAAGAAAAGTAGAACAAGCATTAGGAAATGTAAATTATGAACTTTCAGAAAAACAAATGAAAAGTAGGGAATTATCTCGATCTTTATTTATAGTCAAAGATATGAAGAAGGGGGAAACATTTTCTGAGGAAAATGTAAGATCAATTAGGCCAGGGTATGGTTTGATGCCGGTGAATATAAAAAAGGTTATAGGGAAAAAAGCCAAAAGAGAATTGCAAAAGGGCACTCCAATGAGTTGGGATTTGGTTGAATGAACAGCTCCCTAAAAACTAAATAGTGTAAGGACCACAGTAACGAGTGAAGATTTTATTGCTGTTTTGAAAAAAGACGACATTCGCATCAGCATGGATGGCCGAAGTCGGCTTTATGACAACATCTTTACAATGGGGAGACTCTCAGAAGTCCTGTATGAACGAGTACAAAAGTTTGAGACAACAATATGCTTATGGTAGAATTTACTAGTGAAACAAAGAAAAAATAGTTGACGTCAGTCAATGTGGATTTCTTTTTCTGCAAAATGAATGAAATGGATCAGATGATTGAGCGAAGTGAGGAAGATGTCCGAAGAAAGGGCTTTAGATGTTGAGACTTGATGTTAATTACCAGGGTTGTAGCGGAGGCATATTTAAATTCAAGATCGTGTTTTAAGTGATGGATTGTTTTTTGCGAATAATATTTGATTTGGAGCAAACGGCGGTAGCTTATCTCCCAATTGGAAACTAGAGTTCTCTTGGAGCGCTTCAAGAATGGACCAGTTTTTGGGTAGGACTCCCCTAAGATTCTAACTCTGGAGGAGGTACAAGGATTAGGGAAAGATCAATCCCAACGTTACTTATCTTAGTGATTCTATATTTATTTCAGGAAATCAATGACAGACAATCTTGACGATGATTTGGATATCAAGTTCGACCACTCTTTATCAAGAAAGGTTACCAAGGGAGCCCTCTGGGTAATTGCCGCTAGTATATCCGTCAGGGTGTTAAGCCTCGTAAGCGCCATAATTTTGACCAAGCTTTTAGCGCCTGAGGATTTTGGTTTAATGGCAATAGCCATGGCTATAATCGCATTTTCGCAGGGCACGACTCAAACCGGTTTTCAGTCAGCCCTGATTCAAAAGCAGGATAGACCGGAAGATTTTTTAAATACAACATGGACGTTTGAGCTGGGGAGAAATGTAATTCTCTTTTTAATTATATTCCTTGCTGCTCCCCTGTTTGCTTCATTTTTCAAGGAACCAAGAGCAGTGTCCATATTAAGGGTAATCAGCCTGTCTTTTGTGTTTCAGGGTATTACCAATATTGGGGTGGTTTATTTTAGAAAGAATCTTGATTTTCAGAAACTATATGTTCTGGAGATTGTGCCTTTGATTGTCTATATATCCGTGGTTATCCCCTTAGCATTTTCTTTAAAGAATGTATGGGCTTTGGTTTGGGCAAGTCTCATGCAAACCATAACAACTTGTTTCATTTCATATGTGATGCACCCGTACAGACCACGCCTTGATTTCAGTATCAAAAGAGCCAGAAATTTGTTTAATTTTGGGAAATGGATATTCGGTTCATCTATAGTTATGATGGTAAGGGAACAAGGTATGATCATGTTTGTGGGAAAATTACTTGGAATTCCGATTCTCGGATTTTACAATAGAGCCGTTGCGTTTTCCACCATGATATTCCAACAAGTAAGTGGAATTGTCTGGAATGTCGGATATCCCGCCTATTCTCAATTGCAGTTTGATCCCGAAAGATTCAAACAAGCATATCTGAAAACATTACAGCTTTTGACCTTTATTGGAATACCGATGGCAGGAGGTCTTTTTGTCTTAAGCAGGGACTTTGTTTATCTGTTTTTGACAGACAAATGGCTTCCCATTGTGCCTCTTATGCAAATATTATGTCTAGCGGCGATGCTTGACTTAATAAATACGCCTGCTTCCATTGCGTTTCAGGCATTTGGAAAGCCCTCAATCGGAACCAAGATATCTTTGGTTGGATTAATTATCTTGATTATTACAATTTATCCACTGTCTTCCAAATGGGGTATTGTTGGAGCCGTCGCGTCACTTTTTCTGAGTACGCTGATTCCATCTCTTATTGTATGGTACATGTCAAATAAGTTAATGAGAATTACTTATTCGGAGTTTTTTAATCCGATGCTATTTTCGTTAATCAGTACAGTAGTAATGTCTTTCACAATAATAACCGTGAAAAAATACTTCCTAGTACAAGTTGGTTTTTTAAGTTTTTTTGGATTAATACTTTTAGGTATATTTATTTATATCGTCGTAACATTCTTTTTTAACAAATACACAAAATATGGAATCTTTGGATTAATAAAGGAAAGAATTGCTATGTTTAGGTAGGGATATCGTTGAAAAGATTTATGGTCCTTTAACTCCATTATGAAAAAACCTAACCAGAAATTACTGAAGGAAAATAGAATTAAGGCATTATATCTGCAAGGTAAGTATCTAGCAAAAATCTTTTTATTCTTTCCCCACACCTACTTCAAACGGGTAGTGTTTGGAAACGATCCTATCTGGAGGGATTTTTTTTTTGAAAGTTGGGGTTTCCTCCCGAGAAATTTAAGAAACCTTGCTGCCAAGAAAAAAAATATATGGATTAATACGGATGCCGGGGGAGAATTAATCCAGATTAACTCATTTTGTCGACTGATCAAGAAAGAATTCCCAAATTATAACCTGTTTTTGTCAACTCATAACTATCAAGCTTTTAAATTGGCCCAAAAAATAGAAGGCCTGGATTTTGTCTTTTTTTCTCCCTGGGATATTAAATTATCAGTAAAAAGGATACTTCGTTACATAAATCCAAAAATATTGATAATAATAGAAAATGTAATAGCACCTTTATTACTTAAACAGGCCTACAAGATAGGGTGCCAAACTATACTCTGTAATGGTTTTATGAGTAAAGGTATAGACAGGAGTCCCTTTTTAAAGCGTGCTATGGCCTTTAAATTTTATAATCATTTTAGTTCTCTTGGGGTCAGGAATAAGGAAGATTCTGACGGATACAAAAAGCTTGGAGCAAATCCAAATAATATCAAAATACTTGGGGACATGAGATATGATGTGGAATATTTTCGTATTTCCTCTAAAGAAAAAGAGAGAATGGCTCAAAACCTTGGGATTAAAAATGATAATCTCGTACTTATTGCTGGGAGTACTCACCCTGGAGAAGATGAGATTATAATAGATGCTTATCTAATTACGAAAGAGAAAATACCAGAGCTTAGACTGATACTTGCACCACGATTTTTTTCCTTTATTCCAAGAGTAGAAAAATACTTGAGGAAAAGGAGGTTGAATTTTGTCAGAAAAAGCAAACTGGGAGAATCTGTGAGTGGAGAGGAAGTTATCATTTTGGATACTTTTGGAGACTTGGCCCACCTCTATGCAATAGCCTCTTTTGCCTTTGTTGGCTCCAGTCTTTTTGACAATTGGGGGGGGCATAACGTTATAGAATCATTAATCCAGGGCATTCCAATATTTTACGGCCCCAATGTAACTAAGGATAGAGAGATTATTGAAGAGTTACAAGATGTGTGGAATGGTTTTGAAATAAGATCTTCAAAAGAACTGGCAAAGGGCATTATATATCTTTATAGACACCCCGAGATGATAAGGAGAATAAGAAATAAATGCGATGAAATTGTAGAAAAGAATAAAAACAGTGCAAAAAAGCATATCCACTTTATTAAAGAGATTTCAGGAGAGTAGGAAAGTAAAGTTAATGAAATTATTGGGAGCGGAAAAGATATCAAACCAGGATATGATCTTTTGAATACCCTGTCCACTTGTGGTGGGGAACTTCATTGAAAATCTAGAGGAATATTGAACCATGGAAAAGGTTGATTGTAACTTCTGTGGTGCTGGCGATCATAGACTAGTTATGGAAGTTTTTGATCAGCAAGTAGAGACTGGAAGGAAATTTAAAATCGTTGAATGCAGCAACTGTGGATTGATATTTACTAATCCCAGGCCAACCAAAACGGAAATAAAAAGCTATTATACTTCCGATTACTATGAGAGTATGAATCCCCCCAATCATGGATGATCGTGTCAAAACTGAAAAGCCACTTTTTGTCCAAAGTTACCATAAACTTCGTGACAAGCTTGAGCAGAATAAACTTTTTGAAAAAGTGAAAAGGATCGAAAATGAGACAGGAAAGAGGGCAAAAATTATAGACGTAGGGTGTGGCACCGGTGACTTTTTGGCACAAATGAAATCGAAAGGTTGGCAATGTCAGGGGATTGAAATTTCTGGCTTGATGTCGCGGTATGCTAAGCAAAAATATAGACTACATATTTTTAATGGTGAATTGGAGGAAGCCAATTTATTACAGAGTTCTGTGGATGTTATAACCTTTTGGCACTCATTTGAACATCTCCATGATCCTATAAAAGTATTAAGAGAGTCCTATAGAATTCTCAAGCAAAACGGTTTAATCATCATATTGGTCCCGAATATTAAAAGTTTCGAGTTTATGATTCTAAAAGAGAAGTGGCCCCACTTAGATGTTCTGAGACACTTGTATCATTGGTCGGCAAAAACTCTAAGTAGTTTGCTAAAAAAAACTGAATTCAAAGAAATTCGATTAAGTCATTTCACAAAAAACTCAATTAATCACTTTAAATTGGCTATATGGCCTAGACATTGGGATGAAATACGTTTGGGAAGAAAGGTGAAAGCTCATTCTTCTGTATTTTGCATAAAAGTAATATATGAATTACTTCACTATATCTCTTTGCCGTTATCATTAATTGCATGCCTTTTTAGGCGAGGTCATTCACTAGTAGTGTATGCTCAAAAGGTAAATGAATAACAAGTCAACTAAATTCCACATTCTTAATTAGTGGATAGAAAATAAGAACCCTGTTTATGTAACCAGGCAGTCCCTGGGAAAAGGTGAATGATGAATATTTGTTTTTTTTCCAATGTGACCTTTTGGCATGGTTTTAACGGAGGAATGGAAATTCATGGCAGGATGTTATGTGAGGGATTGGCTGCTAGAGGACATGATCTAACTATAATTTCTTCAAAGCATCCCCATGGAAAAGTTTACGATGAAATAAATGGTATAAGAATATACTTTCTAAAAAACACAGTCTTTGGCTCCACTAGAGGAATATGGCTAAAAGCCAGCAAAAAACAGTTTTGGGAGATTCATACTAAAAAACCTTTTGATCTGGTTATATCTCAGCAGGCAGTTGTCCCTAAACTTTTTACTAACGTTAGAAGTTCAAAAAAAATCCCGGTTGTTATTTGTATTCATGGCCATGAAGGATTGATGCTTCTTTCCGAGGTGACACAAATGTTTCACCATAAAAAAGGATTCATACGATTGCCGAAAATAATCCTGTCTTTTTGGTATTATTTTCTTAGAGAATTTATTCAGTTCCACCGTTGTAATAGCATAATTGTAGTCAGCGAGAAGGCAAGAAAGTCAATTTTGAGTTGGTTTAAACTGAATTCTAAAAAAGTAGTTACTGTGTACAATGGAGTTGATCAGTCTGTTTTTAAACCAGCATCCTTGATAGGTAGAGCTGTCAGGAACCTTTATGACATCAAAGAAAACGAAAAAGTAATTCTTTTTCTAAGTCACATAACCAGACAAAAAGGGGCCGATATAGCAATTAAAGCCTTTGCTGAAATTTTGTATAGAAAATCTAACTTGAAGCTTATGATTGTGGGTGATGGGGACTATCTGCCAGAGGTTAAAAGCCTTGTACAGTGTCTGAGACTTGAAACCTATGTTATTTTCACCGGAGCGATAGATTATGAAAAAGTTCCGGGCTATATAAATGCCGGAGATATTTTGCTTTTTCCTACTATTCGGCAGGAAGGTTTACCTTTTATAATCATTGAAGCTATGGCATGTGGAAAACCAGTTGTTGCCTCCAATATCGGAGGCAATAGTGATGCCTTGGAACATGGAAAGACAGGGCTTTTAACTAAACCTGGTAGTATTGAAGAAATAGTGAAGTCCTTAGAAAGGCTTCTGGATAATGCAGGATTTTCTCGACACCTTGCCCAGAATGCACTCAACGAGGTTAAGCATTGTTTTAGCAAAGAAAGCATGATCCTAAAACTAGAACAGGTGTTAAAAGATGTTTCTAATGAAAAGCAGTAGTAAAGTAATTAGTATTTAAAAAAGTAATTATGGAAACCCAAGATCAAATCCCCTTTATATCAATTATCATTCCAACGCGGAATAGAAAGAAGGATCTCATAGAATGTCTTAACTCTATTCATGGTCAGGATTATCCTCAGGAGAAGATAGAAGTAGTTGTATTCGATAATGATAGCAGTGATGGTACAGATACTGTGGTGGCAGACTTCTGCATAAATAAAACAACGTCAGGAAAATGCTTTGTAAAACTTCTCAAGTCAGTACAAAACATCGGACCATATATGCCTTTCAATGAGGCTATCTCCATAATCGATCCCAAATCACAGTTTGTGATTGGCATGGATGATGATGTAGTACTAAAAAGAAATTGCATCAGCAAACTAATCCATACTGCAATACAATATCCAAAAGCTGGAATGATAGGTGCCCGTTCTGTTTTCTTCGAAAATCCTGCAAAAACCGCTTCTGGAGCTGGTTATATTAACTGGTGGTTGGCCAGGTTTTCATCGCGGGATGTTCACGAGCTATCCAAGTGCGATTATGTTATTGGTTGCTGCTTTTTGTTCCGGAAAGACGCTTTCATAGAGATAGGCGGTATGGACCCTGATTATTTTATTATGCACTGGGAGATGGATTTTTGTGCTAGAATAAGAAAACGCTCTTATAAAACTTATTATCAGCCAGAAGCTGTAGTCAAACATAAAGTTTCCCCAACAATCCATAAAAGGTCTGGCCTGTATTATCTTTATCGAAACAAGGTAATGTTTATTCGAAAGAACTCTCCGTTCTTTCCAAAATTATTATCCCTATTCTTATATATTGTTTTATGGCCTCCAATGATTTTCGCGGAATCATTTGTCTATCACAGGGGATTCAATCTGGAAGAGATGAAAATTATTTTAAAAAGTATCGTTGACGGATTTTCAGGGGTTAAAGGGAGCATTGATGTATAATCGGATAATTCAATCGATCAAGAAAACTTTTTATAGTATCTATCCTACGACCCATATAAGTGCCTTTCTGCGCACCATTTATGTTCAGAAATATCTCCGCCGGTTTCGATTTACAAGAGTCCTTGACGCCGGATGCGGTCCAGGTCAATTTACATTTTATCTGGCCCAAAAATATCCCCGAACAAAGTTTACAGGTTATGATATTTCAGAGATTGATATTAGAAAATGTAAGGATAAGAAGCAGGAATTGCAATTGGATAATGTTCAGTTCAAACGCTTGAATTTATTTGAGCTAATTGAAGAAGAACGGTATGATCTTATCTATACAATTGATGTTCTTGAGCATATCGTCTGGAATCTGGAGGTCATTAGGAATCTGGATAGGGCATTAAAGAAGGAAGGAATTCTTTACATTGCCATGCCGAATGAAAAGAACCATAAGTATGTATTACCCGAAAAGTTCTTTAAGGAATATATAGAATGGAGTTCCAAAGAACATATTGGTGATCAATACTCTGTTGAAGAGCTGTCCTCTATCCTGGAAGGTTTAGGATATACAATCCTCTATGCTCGATATACTTTTGGATTCTGGGGGAAATTGGCCTGGGAATTAGATATGCTGATGGAAAAATATCTAAATCTTAAACGTCTCCCTCTGCTTTTCCTTCTCTTTTTATGCTGGTTGGACACACTCTTGGAAAACAAGGAGGACTCCTACGCATTGTTGATCATTGCCAGGAAAACTGGCTAAGAAAAAGAGAGAAATAATCATGGATAAACGGATTTCTAAACTAAAAAATCTCATATTATTGTTCTTTTTTTTCACTATCCTGGATTGGCTATTTTTTCGCTAAATAATCCCGTGGGCAATGGATTTTATAAATTACGAGGCAGAAAATGAGGATTTTGGATATGATGGATTTTGAACAAATTCTTGAGAAATCTGGGCATTACCAGATACCAAATGATTTTATACCATATGGATGGGCCCTATCTAATGACTCATACAGATTTCTTGGAAGCTTAATCAAAGAAATACAACCAATAAATGTCCTTGAATTTGGCCCAGGATTTTCTTCCCTAGTTATTGCCCAAGAGTTAGAAAACCAGAGTAATGGGAACTTGATATCCATAGATAATTCCGTGTATTGGTCCAGGAAGATTAAAAACTATATGCCCTGTAGATTAGAGGGAAGGATAACTCTAAGTACCTTTAGATTAACGATGAGAATATATTATAACAAATCCTTAATATTTTATGATATACCTAAAACATTTTATAAGAACTATCCTAAATTTGACTTTGTTTTGATAGATGGGCCACACCACGATGTTGGGAGAGAAGCTGCAATGTATGAATCTTTTAAAAGAGTGCGGAAGGGAGGGATTTTCTTTGTAGACGATTGCAATAGTGATCATATGCAAGAAACAATTAGAAAGTGGAAAAAAGTATACGGGAACTTAATCTCGATCAGCAATTTTAGAGACATAGGAAATGGCATATGCATCATGTTCAAGAACAATGAATTATCCCATAAGATATCGTTTACTTCAAAGGAACTAATTTTTGATTGGGCACGGTGTCTTAGGAATTATTTCAGGATAAGTAAACTACGTCTAAATAAATAAAAAGGTTGTGATGAAATATAATATTCTCTATGTTATTGACAATCTGGAGTATGGCGGAGGAGAAAGAGTTTTTGTGGAAATTATCTATGGGATTAACAGGAATCAGTATAAAGCATATGTTGCTTGCAACCATGGGGGGGAGTTTTGGGAAAAACTTGCCGAGATCGGCACTCACCTCAGAACTGTGAATATGGAGAATACGATCAATCCCTATTCTGTTCTAAGGCTGGCACAGATTATTAAAAAAGAGAAGATCCATATTATCCATAGCCAAGGTGCAAGGGCAGATTTTTTTTCAAGAATTGCTATGAGAATTTCAAAATCAAACCCAAGAGTTGTAAATACGATTGCAATGCCTGTTGAGGGTTTTGACGTGAGTCCTTTGAGGAAAAATGTCTATCGTTTTTTTGATAGGATTACAGAGTGTTATGTGGATACATTTATTGTGGTATCAGATTTCTTGAAAAAGACTCTGATTGAAGGGCGTGGAGTACCCGCCCAGAAAGTCTTAAAGATATACAATGGAGTAGAACTGAGTCAATATAATCCGGATGTTGAATATGGCAAGCTAAGGAAAGAGTGGGGAATCCCTCAGGATGTTCCTTTCATCGGAGCCATAGGAAGAATTGTATGGCAAAAAGGATTTGAGTACTTGATTCAAGCGATCCCTGATATTATTCGGAATGAACCTGATGCGAAAATTTTGCTCGTAGGCGATGGGCCGCTTAAAAAAGAGCTGGAGGATTTAGCTGAAAATTTAAAAATAAAAGAAAGGATTATTTTTGCGGGTTTTCGAAGTGACATAACAGAAATCCTTTCTGCTGTTGACTTATTGGTGATTCCTTCACTTCTTGAAGGTTTTCCAATGGTAACCCTGGAAGCGATGGCTATGGCTAAGCCGATTATCGCAACGAATATAGATGGGATAACAGAACAAATAACAGATGGAGTTTATGGGATATTGGTGCCTCCAAAAGATCCGTCTGCGTTAGCAAAGGCGGTCATAAGAGTTTTAAGTGATAGAGAATTTGCAAGGTCTATGGGATTATTAGCAAGAGAGAAAGTAGAGCAGGAATTTTCCATTGAAAAAATGGTTGCAGAAACTGAAAAAGTCTATTTGTCTCTCCTGAAGGGCAACTAGAATGAAAAATTGTCCATATTGCGGAGTTTCCGAGAATTTCCATTTTAATATTTCATCAAAAATTTATAGCTGGTGTTCAGAGTGTAATCTTATTTATAAGGAAAGCCATGATTCCTATGACAAGGTTGTGGCATATTATCGAACTGATTATTATCGCATGCATTCTGTCGACCAGATGAATAGGAAAAGGGGAAGTTTGTTTGACAGGATTTTGGATTTAATAGAAAAAAAAGGAGAAATGGCAAGATATTAGACGTAGGTTGCGGCTATGGTTTTTTTCTGGAAGCTGCTCGAAAAAGGGGGTGGAAGGTTAAGGGAATTGAACCTTCAATACAAGCGGTTGAAGTGGCGCAAAGGCAAAATGGTCTGATGTTTATAATGGTACTTTCCAAGAATACGACGAGAAATGCAAATTTGATGTAATTACATTTATTAATGTCCTTGATCATTCAGTGAAGCCTTGGAAGGAGATTGAAAAAATAGATTGTTTACTTAAATCAAGAGGCATTGTTTATTTCCGCTTTCCGAATGGTGTTATGCATATCCAGACCTCCCGGTTGTTCTCAAAATGTGGATTGGACGATCTAGTCTAAAAATTTTTAGTCTTACACGAGTTCTCCTTCACGCCAAGATTTGTAAGAAGGGTACTATCTGATTATGGTTATACAGATATTAAAGTTTATAATGCGAATCTTTCCGGCAAGAGATTTGAAAGATACTCTCCAATTTTTAGCTTTATTTCGAGATCAATTGAAGTAGTGAGAAAATTAACAGACTTAGTTACTGGTGGAAGGATTCTTTGGGGGCCTTCACTTGAAGTGATTGCAAGAAAAGAGTAGAAGATTTCATTGAGAATTGACTATTTGTAGAGCCATCGAAGATAAAGAGGTTTAACTCTTGAACATTTTATTCGTTTCAGATGTTTCAATAAGTAAAGTCATATCGGGGGCTGAAAGGGTTCTTTTTGAGCAGAGTTCCATTTTGCAAAAGAGAGGGTATAATATTCATATCCTGACCCGTAAATTACCGGATCACAAATCAAGTCATGAAATTATTCATGGTGTTAATGAGTGGAGATATAATGTTGATCAGAAAAGGATTCTCTCTTTTTGTAGATCAATTTATTTTGATTGCAAAAAGCTTTTTGAATATCTTCACAGTCAATATTCTTTTAATGTAATAAATTTTCACCAACCATTTTCTGCTTTTGGTGTTATTCGCTCGCCTTCCAGTCGGAAAATAAAAAAAATCTATACATGCCTTTCCCTGTCGTTTGAAGAATATCAATCGAGAAATCCGAGGCCCGAGGGTGCTGCAAAAAGGATTCTGCATCTTCTGAATATTTGGGCACGGAGATTTATTGAAAGAAAAGCTTTTCGTAAATCTGGTGCAGTTGTTGTTCTCAGCCGGTTTACACAGGAAAAATTGCAACGTGTCTATAAAATCCATGCTGAAAAGATTACAATTATTCCGGGAGGAGTTGATCTTGAACGGTTTTATCCAGCCACCGATAGATCAAGAATAAGGCAGCGGTTGAATATTCCTCGTGAAAAAATGGTATTGCTTACAGTGCGAGACCTGGAACCGCGAATGGGACTGCAAAATCTTATCAGTGCTGTAAAAAAAGCAAGGTCGAAACTGCCTGACATTTATCTTGTTTTAGGCGGGCAGGGGCCATTGGATGCAGATCTTAAGTCGTTAGCCCGTACATTGGGGGTTGAAGATTGTATTAAATTCACTGGTTTCATCCCTGAAGAACTACTTTCCGATTATTATAGAATAGCCGATATTTTTATCCTTCCCACGCTGGAATTAGAAGGATTTGGTTTGATTACTCTAGAGGCATTGGCATCAGGTGTCCCTGTTTTAGGAACGCCAGTAGGCGGAACGATTGAAATATTGAGTCGGTTCGACTTAAGATATCTCTTTAAAGATACAAGTTCTGAGGCGATGGCTGAATTGATCATTAAGACCTGTCGGGAATTTAAAAAAAAACCTATGCTCTGGAAGGAGGTGTCTTCTCAGTGCAGATTATTTGTGGAAGAAAATTATTCCTGGGAGAAAAATGTTAAATCTCTGGAAAATTTATTCGAAAGTGTAGAATTGCCAAACTGATTCATAAGATATCTGAAACATTGAAGATTAAAACTATTCATATCATTACTCGCTTGGATAAAGGAGGATCTGCTGAGAATTCTCTTTTGACCGTTATAGGTCTCGACAAGAAAATCTATAATGTCATTCTGATTAAAGGACTTTCCTTTGAGTCCGACATGGATAAAGATGAAGCCAGGGCTTTAGAAAAAAGTGTAAGAGAGACAGAAAGGGACGGAGTCAGGATTACAATTGTCCCCAGTCTTGTAAGAAATATTTCCCCATTTTATGATTTGAAAGCATTTTTTACCCTAATTAAAATACTGAGACATGAGCGTCCTCATATTGTCCATACGCATACTTCCAAGGCTGGAATATTGGGAAGATGGGCGGCATTTTTTACAAGAGTTCCAATAATTATACATACACCGCACGGCCATGTATTCTGGGGCTATTTTAACAAGTGGAAGGTATCGTTCTATATTATCCTTGAAAAATTGACAGCCTGCATTTCGAATAAGATTATAGCACTCACCAAACAGGAAAAAAATGATCACATTTACTTACACATTGCCTCCGAGGATAAGTTCTCAGTTGTGCATAGTGGGATCAATTTGGACAGGTTTCCCAATCTTCCTGTTGATCACGCGGTAATAAAAAGAAGACTGGGGATTCCTGAAGATAATCTGGTTGTTGGGACAGTAGGCAGGCTCACACATGTAAAAGGGCACGGATATTTGATTGAGGCCGCAGAGAAAATAATGGATGCCAGGCCAGATACAACTTTTGTTTTCTTAGGTGATGGGGAGCTTTCAGATGAACTTAAAAATATGACATCCATGTTGGGCATAGAAGAAAATGTAAAGTTTCTTGGTTGGCGGCCGGATGTGGCTGAAGTGATGTCAACATTTGATTTATTTGTGCTTCCATCACTTAATGAGGGGATGGGGAGAGTTCTTGTTGAAGCCATGGTGTTGGGGAAGCCGATCGTGGCAAGTAATGTAGGTGGGATTCCTGATCTTGTTGTTCATGGCGAAAATGGATATTTGTTTCCTGTAGGGAATGTAGAGACTTTGGCGGCAAGGATAAATGAGCTTCTTGATGATCCCATAAAAAGGGAAGAAATGGGCAATAGGGGGCGAAGTTATACAATCGGGTATAGTTCAGAAGAAATGGTAAAAAAGATTGATTTAATATACCGTCAGTTGTTGTGTGAGAAGGAAATAATGATCTGATAAGATAAATTGTTGAAGGGAGAAAAAGGCTCTTCTCCATGAGAGGGAAGAGCCTTTTTTTTTAGTTTAGAACGTTTAGATCTTCTTGTTTTTATTTTGTCCCACAAGCATTAGGATAGAAATTATAAGTAATATAAATACAGATTGAAGGAAAAGAAATAATATTTTTATATCTTCAGAGGCTCTCAGAAATATTCCACTTATCCCGAGGCAACCAGAAATTAAATAGATGAACATGACAGTTTGAGTTTCATTTAATCCCAAGTTGATAAGTCGGTGATGCAGGTGGTCTTTACCTGTATATTCGATCCATTCTTTCAGATTTTTGACTTTCCCATTTAATATTCGGGCTATCGTAATATAAATCATATCAAAAATAAATATACTTAAGATCAAAATTGGCAAACTCAAAGCGACTTTCGGATTACCCTGTGCCCAACCTCCCATAATGGCCATTCCTGCCAGAGTGAATCCTAAGAAGGTGCTCCCTGCGTCACCCAAAAAAATGGAGGCAGGTTTAAAATTATGTATTAAAAAACCCAGACAGGATCCTGCTAGAGTAATAGTTAAAAAACCTAAGTACTGCTGTTGAGTGATGTATGCGACTGCAAAAAAAGACAGTGAACTGATGGCTGTCAATCCTGTAGCCAGGCCGTCCATGCCATCAAAAAAGTTAACGGCATTTGTAATACCAATAACCCAAATGATGGTCAGCAGGATTTCACCGCTGTTTCCCCACCAAGTGTTAGGCAAAAAACTGAGCTGGATGCCGTGAAGCAGTAACACAATCGATGCCAGTATTTGTCCCAAAAGTTTCCATAGAGCGGGAATGGCTTTGAGATCATCGACTAAACCCATTAAAAAAATAATAGCGCCTCCCAGCACAATTCCTTTCAATTCGATTGAGAAACTAAAATTCAAAAAAACGGTCCAAACAAAAGCCAAGAATACAGCGGCACCACCTAAAAGGGGAATGGGAGTTTTGTGGATTTTCCTTTCTGTGGGGATATCTAGAATTTTTAATTTTATTGCGATTTTCTTTATAAGGAATGTCAGAAGAAAAGCAAGCAAAAATGAAAAGAAGAAAAGAAAAAGAAACCTATGTGAAGAACCCTCAAAGATTAAATTTAAATATTCTAATAATTGCTTCATACTACCAGAAAGAGATTAAAAAATATTTTTAACCACGTCAATGATTTTCTCTCCTTCTTTATCGCTTAAAGAAGGATAACATGGGATTGAAATGGATTTTTCCCATGCTTCGGTCGCATGAGGGAAACCCTGTAGATTTAAATAAAAATGAAGGGGACGATAGACAGGTCTTTCACAAATGATATTCTTCTGCTGTATTTTTTTGATGAGCGGTGAGGCATTGTTTTTGGCTTTTATGACAAATCGATAGTAGATATGGTCTTTGTCTTCTTTCCATACAGGAAGAGATAAGCTGCAGTTCTGAAATTCGCGAAAATAATGTGAAGCGATGCCCTTTCTTTTTTTGAGAAATTTTTCCAGATGTGAGAATTGGCTCATACCGAGAGAAGCTTGAAGATCTGTCATTTTATAATTATAACGCAAAACGAAATTTTCTTTGTTGTCATAATCCCTCAGATCCTTGATTTTCGATATCAAGTCATCAGAGTCACTTACAACCATACCTCCCTCTCCACTCGTGAACACTTTGGTGGCATAAAAGGAATAAACCGACAAGAGACCAAAGCTTCCTGCTTTTCTATTGTTGTAAGTTGCACCAATAGCTAAGGCACAGTCTTCGATGATTGGAATGCCTAATTTTAAAAAGTCGTCCATTTCAGCTGGAAGGCCGAACATATGGGGGATGATTATGGCTTTTGTTTTTCCGGTTATCGCTTTCTCAACAGCATTAACAGATATGTTGTAGGTTTGTGGATCGATATCCACGATGATCGGAACGGCCTTTGTGTATTTGACTGCGTTAAGCACTGCAGAACATACAAAGGAAGGGATTATGATTTCATCATTCTTCCTTACATCCAAAGCGAGCAATGCCATATGGAGAGCTGCAGTCCCGGAACTGGTGGCTACGGCATGTTTTTTTCCAATATAGGAGGCTATTTTATTTTCGAATTTCCTGACAACAGGGCCCTGGGACAGCTGACCTGATTTTAAGGTCTTGACAACAGCTTGAATATCTGACTCGGAGAGTGAAGGACGTGAGTGGGGAATAATGCCGTTGGGGCGCATCATATATCCCGCAGAAATCGAAAGGCTTTAAATCCTTCTGCGTATTTGACTTTGGCTTGAAATCCCCTGAAATTGGCTATAGCTCTGACACTCTCAATCATATCTAATTTTGTTGGGTA
>SDBS01001352.1_pt1 | contig 24878 bp, 14 predicted proteins | sample 2277091 | NCBI WGS metagenome assembly SDBS01 (sample SAMN10404972, study PRJNA504765) | marine sediment metagenome | isolation source: marine sediment core GS10_PC15, 163 cmbsf | place: Arctic Ocean: Southern Knipovich Ridge | collected 2010
GTCTGATGGCACACTCAATAAAAAATCACTCCAACACATTATCTTTGAAGACCATACTGAAAAAGAATGGCTAGAAAACCTTCTACACCCAACTATTTGGGAGTTGGCAATGAAACGAACAGATTTTTTTGATTCACCCTATTGTCTCGTGATTATCCCACTCTTAATTGAAACTCTAGACAAGAAAAATGATTTGTCAAAATCAATTAAAGAAAAAATCAACCATATCCTTGTTGTCGATGCCTCGACCTCTTTGCAAATTCAGCGTACTCAAGAACGTGATCGTATTTCTTTATCAGAGATTGAAAACATCATTCACTCCCAAGCAGTCCGAACAAAGCGCCTAAATTTTGCTGATGATGTCATCACGAATACCGGCGATCTTTCCTATCTGAAAAATGAAGTGAAAAACCTGCATAAAAAACTCCTATTGCTCTGTAAAAAATGAATCCATTTCGAAGAAAACACCTATTATTCCGTTAATTTTATTGCCAACAAAGCCAATTTAGAGCTACAGTAAATAACAAATGGAGCTAATTACAGGAAGGAACCATGCTTAAATTAATTAAAATAGTTATACTCGTTTTTATCTTCATGCTCAGCTTAAGTACGACAGTATTTGCAAGGCCCACCTGTACTTCTGAATATGGCTGCCAAATACTTGCCATAAAGGGTAATGTATCTGCTCAAATCCTTTTAGCCAAAATGTATATCAAAGGCAAAGGCGCAGAAAAAAATTATTCAAAAGCAGTATACTGGCTCCAAAAAGCAGCGGATAAAGGGAATAAAAAGGCACAAACCGCATTGGGACTTCTTCACTACAATGGCGTAGGTGCTCCAAAAGATAGAAGAAAAGCAATTAAATATATCATTGTAGGCGCAAAAGATGGCTTTCCAATGTCGCAAGCCGCATTAGGGCAAGAATACCGGCTTGGAGAATATCTACCAAAAGATTATACAAAAGCACTTTATTGGCTAAGAAAAGCCATCAAGAAAAACCAACAATCACTTGCTCAATATAATTTAGGACTTATGTATTATCTTGGACAAGGTATTACAAAAAATATTACTCGTTCGATTTCATGGTTAACAAAATCAGCCAAACAAAATTTCTCATCGGCACAATATTTTCTTGGGCTCATTTATTACAATGGAAAAGATACTCCCAAAAACCCAAGCAAAGCATTTAGATGGTTCTCTAAAGCTGACAAAAATGGAAACTTGAATGCCAAACTTTATTTAGGTGAAATGTATTACTATGGTACGGGTGTTTTGAAGAACAACCAAAAAGCATTTGAATACTTTATGAGTAGTGCTAAAACAGGGAACATGTATGCTCAATCGTATCTAGGCTTAATGTATTTTCGCGGTATGTATGTTGAAAAAAATTACGCAAAAGCTAAAGAATGGCTGGAAAAAGCCGCAAACCAAGATGATCCACTCGCCTTGTTTTACTTGGCACATATTCATGGACGAGGCCTAGGCGCTGAAAAAAACAAAACTAAATCCATGCAATACCTCATGAAGTCAGCAAAACTTGGGCACAACACAGCTCAAACCGGACTTTCTCTCGCCTACATAATGGGAGCACTTGGCGTTGAAAGAGATTACAACAAAGCCTTCTTCTGGGCTAATAAGGCAGCAAAGAAAAATCGAAAACGAGCAGTTGCAGTATTAGGCTTGCTATACCTTAATGGAAAAGGCGTAACACAAAATTATGACACTGCCTTTAAATACTTATCTGAAGCATCTAAAAATGGTGACTCACAAGGCCAATATCTCTTAGGCAGGATGTATTACTCAGGGATGGGCATCCCTCAAAACTACAAAAAGGCACTTTATTGGCTCAAAAAAGCTGCCGCTCAAAATAGCCCTTATGCCATGACAGTGCTAGGTGTTATGTCTCTTCGTGGCACAGGGATTAATAAAAATTACAATAAAGCATACAAATGGTTTATTAAAGCTGCTGATCTTAGTGGCAATACTTTGGCGCAATATTACGTGGGCTATATGTACCACAAAGGTTTCGGAGTTGAAAAAAACCAGGAAAAAGCCATTGAATGGCTACAAAAGGCAGCGAATAAAAATAGTTCACCTGCGAAGAAATTGTTAGAAAAGATAAATACACAAACATAATTTACAATTTATCTTCGACATCCATTAGTCGAATGCGAACTTTGATATTCTTCGGCTTTTTTGTTCACCTGATTATATAACTCTTCAGAAATTTCATTGCCTGCAAGTTTAAGCTCACATAGCTGAATCGGCCTGGATAATACCTGTTGCGCATTTTTATTAGTCAGCGCATTGAAATCTAAAAATAAATACTTCAGACTTTGCATAGCAAGCAAACTAGAAAGACCCTCACCCGTAATATTGTTTCTTGAAAGCTTTAACACTGTGAGGCCTGCAAGTACTGTCAAATAAGCAGCACCTTCATCGCCAATATTATTGCAACCTAAATCTAATTCCGTAACATAGGGATGCTCGGACAACAGCTTCGAAAGCACTTCGACATCTTTATTTTCAAAACTGCGGCCATAAAAACAAAAAGATTGATCAGATGATCGATGTTCTTTTATCTGCTCGATTTCTTCTTCATATAATCCCATCATATTCACCTATTTTATTGATTAAACACTACATTATACTGCATTTGGATGGCGAGACTTTATTCTGTGCTGACAACCACTTTTCATTAACCCTATCCACGCGCGCGCTTATATTATCAGATTTTGAACACAAACCATGAACAATATCAGCATCTTCCCCTTTTTTGCCTTGAAATAAGTCTGAATTTAATATTGTATTATAACTCACTTTTATTGTATTTAGTATTTCCAAGTATTTTGTCATCCTGAACGAACCCATTTTGCTTTCAATAACAACAGATACTTCATCATCGATGATTTTTTCAATAGGCAAAATCACCCGATCAACAAACAACATACTATCTGAAAGTAGCGCAATCACTTCGTCCATATTTGAATCATCAGGCAAAGCTACTTTAAACTTTTCTACGTATGATTTCAGCTCATAAAATTTTGAAATAGTTGAAAAACCTGGTGGATCACTTAAATCCATCTCCTTCCCAGAGCAAGGAACAATACGTTGAAGATGAAACACGTTGTGTAACTTATAAAACGTTTCCAAAACGAGAGAATACCTCGTCATTTGAATAGCTTGAATTTTCTCATACTTTATATCTGGCGCTTCTTCTAAGGTCCTTAAAAAATCTCGCACATAATCATCGACCTTATCATCAGGTACTTTGAGTATTTCAATCATATTGTTAAGATGATCATCTAATCGTAAAAAACCACGAATATTCGCTTCAAATCGAAGGCTATCAATAATTTTCTCATACACAATTGCCTTGCGCTCATCTAGCGACATATCTGATGGAGGATAATATAGTGAAAGCAAAGTCCAAGAGGCATCATTAACACCCGCTCCTGGCATTTTTCTTAATCCACGCAGTTTTGGGCTTATTGGATTTAATCCGCCATGTATATGTTTTATCTCAGCATAAGCTTCAATGACGTCTTTAATAGATGATGGGCCCGTTAAAATGGGCGTATTAAAGACCACAGCACTCTTTGAATCATAACTGTGCGCCAAAGCACTCGGCGAATCAATGAACTTTGAACAATAGGTTGACGTCATTGGGCTATCTAAGTGCTCAGAGAAATACGATCTAGGAGTTTTTCCATCACCTGGCAAATAATTAAATTCAGCCACAGCCCTAATGTCTTCCATCACAGGACTATTAATCGTGGAAACAAGAAAATCGCTTCCTATAAGTCCGGTATTCTGAGAGTTTGGATCATAAAAAAATTGATGTGACGATAACTTTTCATCAAAAACAATCCCGCTTGATGGATCATCCAATGCAATTTCGCCTGGGTACACATCTGAATCAACATAAACACCACCAAATTTCTCTTGAATCCGATGTCGCAATAAATCACCTATAGCACCAAAGTTAGGACGTAAACGATCAACTTCATACCGAGAATACTCTGAAGCAACGCCTTCTTTTGTAATATCTTTATATTGAATTGTTGAAAACTCACACGGGATGCCAAGCTCTTTTGCTGCATCCTCAAAGCCCTTTTGGTAACTCTTTCTAATATCCGACAACGGCCCTTCAGTTTTTTCATCAACCCAAAAGTTAATTTCAAAATTTGGGTGCTTCTGTCGCCACTCTAATATGCATCTTATGTTTTTCAAAGGCATACGTCTGATATGTCCAAACCATAAAAAATGTATGGTTCTCGGAATTATTGGCATTGTAATTTCTCTACTTAATTGATCATTATTAATACTACCTGAAGTTTAAATGATTTGCATTATTTTTCATAAAACAATCCGCTCAATGAGCCATTTTCATGCTACGCAATGAAAAATTTTCATGATATGATTGGCTTAAAATTGCATGAGATTCGCCGAATATGACTACAAGCCAAATTATATATGAACAACCTTTAAATGAGCTTGTGAGAGTCTGCCTTAGACTAGAGCATTTATTTGATCAAATTGATCTGTGCCTGAAAGCGCCCAATCGAGATGACTATGTTCAAATGCTCGTTAAATTGATTATTGATGTACTTAATGTACTGAATCGACCTGACATTAAGTCCAAATTAACCAAGGAATTTAACCGCTTTATTACATACTTTGCTATGCTTGAAAATATGCCCGATGTAAGCCTCGAAACACTGCATGAAACTTCGGAAAAACTCAAACAACTTTTGTCTCATTTTCTTAATGCGCCTGGCAAAATTGGACAAAATTTGAGAAACAATGAATTTATTGCTGCAATGAGGCACAATCTCATGAGCCCGGGCGGTGACTGTTGTTTTGATGCACCCGCATACCATTACTGGCGTCACTTGCCCTATGATATTCATCAACAACAAGTTGACGAGTGGCTATCAACGTTTGATGAAGTTCGATCTGCCATTGGGCTGTTACTCTCAATTGCGCGTAAAAGCTCTGAGCCACGAAAATTAATTGCTGAAAAAGGATTTTACCATGAAGCGCTTGACCCCCAATCTTCGGTTCAATTGATTAGGGTCATTCTAGAGAGAGACATTGTACTTTATCCTGAAATTAGCGCAGGACGTCACCGAATGAGCGTCCGATTTGTTATCCCAAACCTTGTTGATCGGCCGAGTCAAACGCCAGAAAATATCAACTTTCAACTAACATTATGTATGATCTAATATGACAAACAATGAAGAAACTAAACTGATTAGCTGCCCAACATGCAAAAAAGCATTAAGCTGGTCTAAGGACTATGCGTTCCGCCCGTTTTGCTCTGAGCGTTGTAAAATTATTGACCTTGGCGCTTGGGCAGATGAAAGTTATAGGGTTGAGGAAAAAAGCGTGTCTGATATTACATAACCCACATTTCTTAAGCAAACAGCAACTGGCTTTTTGTCAAAAATTTGAAAAGAAATGTGGGTTAGGTAATGTCTGACACCTTTTATTATTATCAAAGGAGAGTAAAACATGCTTATCGTTATCGCACTTGGTGGGAACGCATTATTAGAACGCGGCGAACCTTTAGAAGCCGAACTTCAAAAGAAAAACATCAAACTGACTGCCGATCAAATTGCAAAACTCGTTAAAGCGGGACACAAAGTTGTTATTTGTCATGGTAATGGACCACAAGTCGGACTACTCGCACTTCAAAATGATGCATACAAAAAAGTAAAACCTTATCCGCTTGACGTGTTGGATGCTGAGACTCAAGGAATGATTGGCTATTTAATTCAGCAAGAAGTGGGTAATAATATTTCCCCACAAGCGTGCGCAACATTACTGACTCAAATAGTTGTCGATAAAAATGATCCTGCTTTTAAAAACCCATCAAAACCCATCGGTCCTGTTTATAATTCTCAAACTGAAGCCGATGCTGTTGCAAAAGAACGCGGCTGGCAAGTTGCACCTGACGGCAAATATTTTAGGCGCGTTGTTCCCTCACCTCAGCCACAAGAAATTGTTGAACTATCAACTATTAAATCATTGCTTGATTTAAACACCACGCTAATTTGTGGTGGCGGTGGCGGCATTCCTGTTATTCGAAATCAAGAAGGTAAGCTTGAGGGTGTCGAAGCCGTCATCGATAAAGATAATACCGCATCCTTAACAGCAGAAAAACTCGATGCTGATCGATTGGTAATTTTGACGGATGTTCCAGCAGTTTGTATCAACTGGGGAACACCAGAAGAAAAATCAATCAAAGCAGCATCGCCAAAAGCTCTGGCTGAACTTGATTTTGCTAAAGGCTCAATGGGACCAAAAATATTTGCAAGCTGTCGTTTTGTTGAAAACACGGGCAGAAAGGCAACCATTGGAAGACTGTCCGATGTGGAAGGCATTTTAGAAGGTAAAGCTGGCACATTGATTGATACGTCTATTGATGGCATTGAGTATTACTAATGCTGATTGAAATAAACTGTTGTATCGCGCGCGCCAAATACATGCTGATTGTTATTGGTCCGTTGTGTCTCATAAAAGAACGTACCGGGCACTCGGGATGGTTGCTGGAAAAATTCTCGCAAAAAACAACCTCTAGTATCTTGCCAAAATTGATTCTCAGGAAAATAGCTTAAAATATTCTTATAAATATCGTCTCGCTTTTCTTCAAAACTATCAATCACTGCTTTATTTTCGATAATACCAAGGATAGTTTGAGATGCTCTTTTGATGAATTTTTTAATGAGCTCACACTGCGACTTATGAACATCTAGAGTAATCATTGATATCATTAAAACCGACGTAAAATAACACATTTTTTGTCGCTGATCTCTCAACGCGTCTAAATATTTCATTTGATCTTTAAAACCATCAAGCTTGTCTGCATGATCAAAAACATTTTGCAAAAGTTTAAAGTCAAACGGCAACTCAATACATTTAAAAAAAGCCTTTAAAATATTAAATTTATTTTCAACTTCAAAATGAAGGCTCGCCATTCCATCGAGAAAAATTTTAAATAAAAGCTGCATCATGCGACGATGTCCAATCTTAAGCTCACTCATTTCTTTCGGCAATCCATGTGATGAAAGCTCTTCCAAGAAGCTAACAATATCTTCATCAAGCAAAAATGATGGCTTGCTTAAAACTTCTTGAAATGTGCCATTCGATTCCATCAATTGATAATTTGCTAATTTGCTAATTTGACGCAACACACGAAGCAAACGAGCGGAATCTTGTGCAACACTTTCTCTCACATCACCAATAAATTGAATTTTGCGATTAAGAATATTTTCTAATCCATTTGACGGATCAAAAAGCTCAAATTGTGTATCTCCTTTAACAGTTGAAATCGACAATGCTACAGCGCCAATATTTAAATCGACATTTTTTAGATCGTCTTCTATATTATCTGAAATTGCTTGACGTATCTCAAACTTAAAACCACCTAAATTTAATTTTAAAATTTCAGGCGTAACAGTACTTGCAGGAATTAACTGAGAATCTGGAAACTGTTGTTTTAAGTCTGCTAACTTACAATTTTTTGGCGAAATACAATCTAGATCTGAAATAAGCTCGTACCATAATGCTTGCCTTTTCTTTTGATCAACATCCAACTTCTTAATAAGATCAATATCGGGTATCGCTCCGCCCGTTAAATATAAACCTCTTGATCGGATAAACCCCATACACTCCGGATTGGCATAAAAAAACTCTCTGAGTGCAGGCTCAAGTTTATTTTTGTACGCTTGTGTTTTTCTTTTCTCTTTACGTCTTTTGTCTTTTGCTTTCCTTAATTGTTGTTGTTTTTCCGCTTGCTTTAATCTTTCTGCTTCAGCACACTTCTTTGCTTCTTCATTATGCTTTAATTCCTCGACTTTTTGTTCGACTCGAAACAGCCGAGCTTTTTCTTCTCGCTGTTGTTGTTCCTTTTGTAATTTTTTTAACGCTTTAGTTAACGCCCATTGTCTTTGCTTTTCTTTGCTTGCCGCTTCTTGTCGACGTAATCTTTGTCTTTTTTCTTCTTCTCTCCTTAGTCGCTCATCTTCTTCTTTCACTTGCAGCACGCTCAAATTTTCCTGAGATTGTTCTAATTTAAAAAGCACATCACTTTTATCGATTAAAAGCTCACTATTTTTTTTAATCTCATTAAGTTGACGAGACAAGTTAACAGAATTCGATGAACTCAAATTGGCAAACAATGCTCTAATATTCTTTCGGGCAAATTGATCAATAAACTCATGCCCTTGATCAACCCCCTTTTCTAGCACTATGATGTTGGCGGTAATATCTTCATGCTGTATTTCACCTTGATCCGCCTTAATTGTAATTAACTGTTGTTTTGCCTCATCATAGATTTTTTTCTTTTCCAATAATTCGTCATACAAAAAGATACGACCATTTTGAAAAAGCAAGGTGTTAACACCATCCAATGTCTTTTCCATTTTTACCAGCAAATTATTAATCTTCAATATCTCTTGATTGATCTCTGGAACTGCATTTTCCGTTATCGGCTTTTCTGTCTCTCTGCTATAAGTTACTGATGTATCGATTAAACCAGGCTGGGCAGTCGGTTTATTTGCATTTTTCTTTTTACTCCATTTACTCTTACCCTTTTTACCCTTTTTATCTTTTTTACCTTTTTTACCTTTCCTTTTTTGCGAATGTTTTTTTGGTTCATCATGGCTCATTATTTCAGCCTGCTTATTTTTATTTTCTTTGTCATAATCTAATGCCACCAAATAAACAGCTATCATTCTCTTAATCATCCTATCAATTTCATCCCGACATGCTTCATACTCTTTACATCCTTTGAGAGGCGAGTACTCGACAGCACATTTTTGCACTATTTGCTGTGAAACCTTCATAATCGTTGCATATAACTTTTGAATATTTTCACTGCAATTCTTGAGATCAGACAATAATACATGCACAATAAAATAAGATGCATATAATATCAGAAGCTGAAAACTAGAATAATCTTTAAAGGACAATTGTCTGTAAGGTAACAAAGGTACCTTTGAAAAAGGCAAACCAATTTCTTGAAATATTTTGTTAAGCTGTATGTTAAATAATGCCGCCGGCTTATCAACATTTCCATTGTCTGACGCATAAGCTGCTGCGTAAAAATCACGCGCAAAAGGTGATTCATCAAGTGCATGACTTAAGCTTTTAATTTTTGATCGAACGACTGATAGCTCCTTATCTATACCATTATAATATTCGGAAAAAACCAAAGAAAAACCAAATTCATAATGTAACGTTCTTATAATCAAAGCATCTATATTTTCTGTTGCAAACAGCTGTGATAAAGAATCAATTCCCTTGGTTTTCAACACCGCCCTAGCGCTAGGTGAGAAAATATACTCCATTTTTTGAGGATCCGTTAGATCTTGAGAGTTTTTAAATGACAAGAGCTCACTAATCGCTTCCTTTCTTGCACACTTTATCATTTCAAGTTTTTCTGTATACTGTTTTTGACTCAACTGATCCAAGGCTTCTGCTTTCGTTGAAATTAATACATCTGTTTCATTAAAAATTTGAATTTGACTATTTGCAAAAATTCCTCTTAATGCCTTCAATTGAGTTGTTAATAATGCGTCATTCTCTATTAACATCTCGTTTTGAAGAAACTCTTCCTTGTGTCGATTGAGCGCATCTATTGCCTCCTCTTTAATATGACCCATATCATTCAAATCTTTTGAATAACTACCATATAATAAATAAGAATATTGATTCATAAAGCTACGTAATAACCAATCTGTAATAGCGAGCACTCTTCTACAATAATCATTTTGATTGTGATTTTTAGTTTGACAAAAGAAAACAAACAATCGAGAACCAATCTTGAGGAATAAATCGAGCAAATGAATTTGAAAATAAATACGACTACAGATATATTTTGGAAGAACCAAAATGCTATCATCAAAGAAAATAATATCTTCTGTCAGATCTTTAAATATTTCTTCAAAGAGCGTTATTTTATGCAGATTATCAGATTGACCAGCCAACAGACGATCGAAAAACATGTCAAATAATGACATAGTTTCTAAATATTTTTTCTGATAAACCGCCTGACTCGGGATGGTCGAATAGACTTGTTTAAATAAACCCATAAGATCATCAAACGTTACATCTATCCCGGAAAAACTTGAAAATAATAAACTTGATGAGGAAGTTTTTTCTATATCTTTTTCTTCTATATCTTGGAATGCACTGTTATCATCCCTCTGTATAGACTGCTCTGGCAACTCATTCTTCAATGGGGAAAACCGAATTTTAAGCTCCCACATAGAACGTATAGCTTTCTTTATATCATCAAAATTAATTAAAGAAAATACGGTTTCTTTAAATTTGCCATCCTCAACAGAACAAGACAAGCGCTGTACAAACACCTGCAATTCTTGTACTTTCTCACATAGATGAATAACTTTTTTAACCGCTTCTTCTCCGCAAACTCTCAAAACATGTATAACAAAATAAGCTGCATATAAAATCAAAATTAAAAAATTATGATAACTATCATAATTCTGGGTTGAATAATCTGAATCAATCTCATTAGGATCCAAATTATGCCTCTTCATATTTTCATCAATTTGTTTGATAAATAATCCGGCTATCTCTTCGGGGCTTCTTTTATTCACACTTATGGCGATCTGAAAAATATCAAACATATCTCCAGGCGTTTTTGACAACGCATATGATTGACAAAGGCGGCGAAGTTTTTTGTGCATCTCTTGCTTTTCATACTCACAATTCTGCGAGAAAACAAGTGAAAACCCAAACTCATTTTTCAAAATTTCATGCAAGTCTTCTTTTGACTGGTAATTTAACAGTGCCGATAGAAAATTAATTTTTCTTTTATTTAACTGTTCAATCGCACTCTTCGAAAATATTTTTTTTAAGCTATTATTGTTTAAGCTCAATATCTCAGCTGTGGTCCTGTTAAGATCGGTAATATACTGCTTTTTATTCTCAAACAATTTACTTGGGAAAACTTCTTCTTTTGAAGTAACTAAAATCTCCTGAACATTAATCAAGCGAAGATTACAATTATGAAAAATCGCATCTAGAACCCTTAACTGTATCAATAAGTTACTGTCATCTTCTGAACAAATAACTTTTGTCATAAAGCTTATCCTGAAAGAATTAAATTTCTCGCCCAATTTATGCAAAAGGCTGATTGATTGATCATGCAAGAAACTGTTATAAATCAATTTCTCATAATGATCAAAAATCAAAGAAATCAAGTATTCGATTTTAGCAAGAACATACCTAGATTTTTCATGATAGCCATCAGGTTTTAACTTTACTAATGACTCTAATATGTAACAACTCACCTCAAGTAACTTTTCAAACATATCAGCCTGAAACTGAAGGCGCATGGAAACATATTTAGGCAAAATCAATTCCACATCATCAAAAGAAATCATTCTTGATAAAACAGCTGTCATCATAAAATCAAAACATTTCGTTCGCATTTCATCAGAGGCAGGCGTCAAAACACGCGTAAGTAAAGCCACCACTTTTTCTAATGCGATTGGATATTTTGCCGGATCGATAGATACGTCGAATGCTTCCTCAAGCAATTTGTTTAAAAAATCAGTGAAATCTTCAAACGGCGTAGCAAATACCACAGGATTTTTAACAGGATTTACCATAGATGGTTTTTGTTTTTCTAGCATAGAGAGATACCTCATATGTGTTGAGTTTTTATTAAATGGTATCTAAAATTCTTTCTTTTCTTAGCACTGAAATTTCTTGAGTTATAGCTCTATCAATCTTACGAGCCAAACGCCTCAATATACATCTCGCGAATTTCGCTAATTAAAGGATATCGTGGGTTCGCACCGGTACACTGATCATCAAATGCTAATTCAGACAAATCATCAAGTTGAGCATAAAATTCTTCTTTCTTCACACCCGCTTCCCGAATTGTTGCCGGCAGATTAAGCTCTTTTCTAAGATTAATCAAGGCCTTCACGAGCCGATTGACTTTTTCTTGCTCACTTCGACCGCCAAGTTCTAATGCATCAGCAGCCATCGCATAACGCCTCATCGAATCAGGCGTACGATATTGAGAAAAAATCCCCTGCTTACGAGGCGCATTCGTTGCATTATATTTCACAACAATTGGCATTAAAATAGCATTTGCAACACCATGCACTACATGAAAAGCAGAGCCTAGCTTATGCGCCATACTATGATTAACACCTAAGAACGCATTTGCAAAAGACATGCCAGCAATCGTTGCTGCGTAATGCACTTTTTCTCGTGCAATTGGGTTTTTATTTCCTTCATTATAAGCTAATGGCAAATATTTAAACAACATTTGCAACACTTTAATCGCAAAAGGCTCTGTAAATTCCGTCGATGTAGTCGCAACAAGCGATTCCAGTGCATGAGTGACTGCGTCAAATCCACCTGCAGCAGTTAAGCTTTTTGGCATATTCATTACAAATTCAGGATCGATGATTGCCATATTTGGCGTAATCGCATAATCGGCAATCGGATATTTCACCAGAGTTTTTTCATCTGTAATCACGGCAAATGGAGTAACTTCACTGCCTGTGCCCGATGTTGAAGGGATTGCAACAAAACAAGCTTTATTACCAAGTGACGGTAAGCGACATATGCGTTGTCTAATATCCATAAATCGCATGGCAATATCATCAAAGCTGATTTCAGGCTCTTCATACATAAGCCACATAATTTTTCCAGCATCAATCGGGCTGCCACCACCAATTGCAATAATTAAGTCCGGTTTAAATTCATTAAGTATTTTAAGCCCGCGATAAACTGTTTCTAAGTCAGGATCTGGCTTCACATCTGAAAAAATTTCATAGCTGATATTCATCGACTCTAACAGGCGAGTAATACGATCTGTCGCACCCAATTTAAACAAACCTTGATCGGTAATGATCACTGCTTTTTGATGACACGATAAATCTTTAAATGCTTCGCTTAAACAACCTCGCTTGAAAAATATTTTTGGTGGCACACGAAACCACAACATATTTTCACGCCTTTGTGCAACTGTTTTAATATTTAATAAGTGCTTCGGCCCAATATTTTCACTAACACTGTTACCACCAAAACTTCCGCAACCCAGCGTTAACGACGGCTCCAAGCGAAAATTATAGATACCTCCAATCGCACCTTGACTCGTTGGCATATTAATTAAAATACGCCCCGCTCTTATTTGCTTACCGAACATATCCACGCGATCATGATGCATTTCATCCGTATAAAGAGCTGCAGTATGCCCTGCACCGCCGAAATTAATTAATTGCTTTGCTTTATCTAATGCATCTTCAAAATCATGCGCACGATATAACGCAAGCACTGTTGAAAGTTTTTCATAACTAAAAGGCTCTGACACCCCTATCTTCTCTACTTCTCCAACCAAAATTCTTGCGGTTTTTGGTACGTTCTTAAGTTTTACGATGTTTGCAATTGTTTTTGCAGATTGTCCAATAATTTTTGGATTCACACGCCCATCAACAAGAATCTGTTTTCTTAAATGATCCCGCTCAGATGGTTTTAAAATATAGGCACCTTGCCGTAGCAATTCTTTTTTAAACTTATCATATACTTTATCAACGACAATTAAACTTTGCTCCGAGGCACAAATAACGCCATTATCAAATGTTTTACTAATTAATATAGAACTCACCGCCATAGGAATGTCAGCCGTTTCATCAATGACTGCTGGTGTATTACCAGAGCCCACGCCAATCGCAGGTGTGCCAGATGCATACGCTGCATGCACCATCGCAGGACCGCCTGTCGCTAAAATTAAAGCAATATCACGATGTTGCATTAAATTTTGAGAAGCTTCGATCGTTGGTTCTTCAAGCCATCCAATGATATCTTTAGGCGCCCCTGCTTTTACTGCAGCTTCTAAGACGATCGCTGCAGCATGAACGGTGCATCGCTTTGCTCGAGGATGCGGACTGAAAATAATAGCGTTTCGTGTTTTCAAAGCAATCAACGCTTTAAAGATTGCAGTCGACGTTGGGTTTGTCGTTGGCACGATACCCGCAATAATGCCAACGGGTACTGCAATTTTCTCAATACCCTCAACATGATCATGGTAAATAATGCCGCAAGTTTTTTCATCTTTAAATCTATTATATATAAATTCAGCAGCAAAATGATTTTTAATCACTTTATCTTCGACTATTCCCATACCGGTTTCTGCAACAGCTTCTTTTGCTAAAACAATTCTCGCCTTATTTGCCGCAACTGCCGCATGAAAAAATACCTTATCAACTTGCTCTTGCGTGAAAGTAGAATATTCAGCCTGGGCTTTTTTAACTTTTGCAATAATTTGGTCGAGATTTGTAGTTTGTGGTTTTTTTGCTGAAACAACTTTCCGTTTAGCTGAAAGTCGTTTTTTGACAGATTTCTTCTTTGCTGGCTTTGGCATGATCCTATCTCTCCCTAGATTTAATATTAAGCTATATTAACTCTAGCTGAGATTTTAGAAAGTTGCAAAAAAAGCGACAGGATATACGTTATATGCCATAGCACTCTCATTAAAATTATTTCAAAGAAAATTTGAGACAAAACAGGCAGTTGGGCATGATTTTAAAGGGAATAAAGCGCAGGAGGCCGGAGGCCGACGAGCCATTCCGACAAAATCATACACAAATGCCTGTTCAGGCGTCTCAAATTTAATTGATTTATGTATTTTTTAACAAGTTTTTAGCTCAACTTCCCACAACATTGCTTATATTTCTTCCCCGACCCGCATGGGCAAGGATCGTTTCGACCGACTTTAGGCTCATCACGACGAAATTGAACAACCTTCTCTTCGCCTTCAGGTGTATCCCTACTCTCGTTTGACTCGGACGACATTTCATCAGACAAGGAAGGATGTGCATGCTGATAACTCATTGCTTGTCGCATTGACTGTTGACGACGGCGGTCTTCTGCTGCCGCAACTTCTTCTGATTTTTCTATTTTGACATTACTTAAAATTTGAACCGCATCAAATTTTAAATTTTCTAACATACTTGTAAACAATAAAAATGATTCGCGCTTATATTCTTGTTTAGGATCTTTTTGCGCATAACCCGCCAAATGGATACTTTGGCGAAGATGATCCATCGTTGCCAAATGCTCCTTCCAATGCATATCCAAACATTGAAGCATGACTGATTTTTCAAATTGACGAATAGATTCACTGCCTGCCATTTCTTCTTTTTGAAGATATATCTTCTCAAGCGCCTCGCAAATTGCTTTACAAATATCGTCAGTCCCTAGGTCATGATGATCTTCAAGAATCTTATCAAGTGGCATCTGTATTGAGAAATCAGTCGCCAACTGCGATACCAAACCAGCCACATCCCACTCTTCTTCCATACTTTCTGGTGGAATATATTGCTCAACAATTTTATGCACGACACTTTGTCGTATTGCTTGTATTGTATCGGCAATATCATCAAGCGCCATCAACTCATTTCTTTGCTGATAGACCACTTTTCGCTGATCGTTTGCAACATCGTCAAACTCTAATAAATTCTTTCGAACATCAAAATGGAATGTTTCAATTTTTCGTTGAGCGCTTTCGATCGCTTTCGTTATCCAACTATGCTCAATCGCTTCACCTTCTTTCATGCCTAATTTTTTCATAATATTAGTCACACGATCAGCCGCAAAAATCCGCATTAAATCATCATCCAATGCAACATAAAACCGAGCAGAACCAGGATCCCCTTGACGCCCACATCGACCACGCAATTGATTATCAATACGACGAGATTCATGACGCTCACTACCCAAAACGTGCAATCCTCCTGCAGCAATTACTTCGTTATGTCGTTCTTTCCAATCAGCTCGTACTTTTGAAATTTCTTCATCAGTAGATTTTTTCAATTCAGCAATTTCAACGTCAACATTTCCGCCAAGCACGATATCAGTGCCTCGACCTGCCATATTTGTTGCAATGGTAATTACCCCTGGCCTTCCTGCTTGAGCAATGATTTTTGCTTCACTTTCATGCTGTTTTGCATTGAGCACTTGATGCGGAACCTTTTCTTTGTTTAATAACCCAGACAAGTACTCGGAAGTTTCAATTGAAGCTGTTCCAACCAAAACTGGTTGCCGTCTAATAACGCAATCTTTAATTTCTTCAATGACCGCCTTAAATTTTTCATCTTTAGTTAAGTAAACCTTATCAATATGATTTTTTCGAATAAGCGGCATATTCGTTGGAATCACAATAACTTCTAAATTATAAATATGATGGAATTCATATGCCTCAGTGTCTGCTGTTCCAGTCATTCCAGAGAGCTTTTGATACATTCGAAAATAATTTTGAAAAGTAATTGACGCAAGAGTTTGGTTTTCATTCTGAATCTTGACGCGCTCTTTCGCTTCTACTGCTTGATGCAAACCATCAGACCATCGTCGTCCCGGCATCGTTCTTCCCGTATGTTCATCAACAATAACAATTTCACCTCGTTGATCAACGATATAATCCACATCTTTCTGATATAAAGCATGAGCACGAAGCGCCGCACTCAAATGATGCAGAATCGAAATATTGGAAGGATCATATAAACTTTCATTGCTCTTAATAATTTCATTTTTATAGAGCAACTCTTCAATACGTTCATGCCCATCTTCTGTTAAATAGGCTTGTTTTTGTTTTTCATCGAGATAAAAATCACCCGGACCTTCTTCTTCTTTTCGTAAGGTTAATTTGGGAACCAAGTTATCTATTTTGATATAGATATCAGAATTATCATCAGTCGGACCTGAAATAATAAGCGGGGTTCTTGCCTCATCAATTAAAATGGAATCCACTTCATCAATGATGGCATATTGTAAATCACGCTGAACCTTTTCTTCGAGAGCAAACGCCATATTATCGCGAAGATAATCAAAACCAAATTCATTATTAGTACCATAAATCACATCACAAGCATAAGCTGCTCTTTTTTCATCCTGGCTCATTTGATTGACGTTAACGCCGACCGTTAATCCAAGGAACTTATAAATAGGCCCCATCCATTCTGCATCACGATTTGCCAAATAATCATTAACCGTAATAACATGCACGCCTTTGCCATTAAGTGAATTAAGATAAACGGGCAATGTTGCAACGAGTGTTTTACCTTCACCAGTATGCATTTCAGCAATCTTGCACTGATGAAGCACCATGCCACCAATCATTTGCACATCAAAATGCCGTAATCCGATTGTGCGTTTTCCCGCTTCTCTGACCACTGCAAATGCCTCGACCAACAGATCATCCAAAGTCTCGTCTTTTGCAAGACGCGCTTTAAATTCATCCGTCTTAGCTCGCAACTCTTCATCGCTCAAGCGCTCGTACTCTGACTCTAATTCATTGATTTTTAATACAATTTTTATGTATTGCTTAATTGCACGCTCGTTGCGGCTACCAAAGATCATCCTCGTCAATTTTGATAATAAAAACATATTGTTGTGCTCATTCTAATTAGGATTGAGGAGTGAGGAATGAGGAGTGAGGGAACGTGCATCACACATACGGCGTGATCATTAAATTATAAAACATTACGTTTTTGGCGTAATATGCTGACCCCTCTAACTTCAATCCTATTCCCTAATACCCAAGTCATAATCCTAGACAATGGGCATTTAATTAATAAAAAAGATTAATAATACAGGAAGATTTCCAACAATTCGATACATGTTTCACACTTTGTGCGAAACAAACTTTATAAAATTCACACCTCGCGAAGCGACTCCTTCCCTCAATCCTCAATCCTCAATCCTCAATCCTTTTTTTGTCTATTGATTTTGTTAGTGCGCCAAAAATGAGATATTATATCGTTATCATGAAATTTTACTCTGACGACAAACAAACCACTTGTGGCTTGCAAAATCACTCAAATATCAAGCTTAGCGACTTGCTCGAAAAATCAAAAGCGCTTCAAAATCTACAGGCGATTTTCAATTCATTTGTCGATGATGCTTTAGCGAAACATTGCATCGTCGCAAATTACAAAAAAGAAACCCTTGTCCTTTTAACAGATTCAGCATCCTGGTCAACTAAAATTCGATTCATGGAGCCCACCCTATTGAATCAATTGAAAACAAATAAAATTTTTGCTGGAATTAAAAAAATTAAATGCAAAGTTAGACCAAAAGAAAATGAAATTAGTTATACAAAAAAACATAAGCTCATTGTGATAAGTGATAAAAATGCATCAATGATAAAAGCAACCGCAAAGACAATAAAAAACAAGCGATTGCGAGAATCTTTGATGAGATTAGCTAAAAGTGTGTCTGATATTAGATAACCCATATAACTTGAATTTGCCATAGAATGAGAGTCTACAACTGAACTTTCATTCAAGTTATATGGGTTATCTAATATCAGACACCTTTTGACATTTCTTTTTAAATTTCTAACAAAAAACCAGTTGCCGTTTACATAAGAAATGTGGGTTAGGTAATATCAGACACGTTTTTCTATTATGATTGAATAATTAACGGTTCTAAATAACTAATTGGCATTTTTTCGCGATCTTCATAGGTCACATATTCCCATGCGCTCTCAGTCGCTAATAATTTTCTGAGTAATTTATTATTTAATTCGTGGCCTGATTTGTAGCCTTGAAATGCACCAATCAAGCTGCATCCTAACAAATATAAGTCGCCGACAGCATCTAACACTTTGTGTTTCACAAATTCATCTTCGTATCGCAAACCATCTTCGTTAAGAATACGATAATCATCAACGACAATTGCATTATGCATACTCGCGCCGCGTGCTAAATTCATCGCTTGCACTCGTTCAAAATCCGCCAAAAATCCAAATGTTCTGGCGCGACTCACTTCTTTAACATAAGATGTACTTGAAAAATCAAACACCGCTTCGCAATTTGATGCGTGAAAAACAGGATGATCGAAGTCAATACGGAAATCAACTTTAAAACCATCAAACGGTTCCAACATCGCCCATTTATCGCCCGAGCTTTCAATGACTTTTTCTTTAATGCGAATAAATTTCTTCGGCGCATTTTGTTCTTTAATGCCAGCTGATTGAATTAGAAAAACAAATGGACCCGCGCTACCATCCATAATCGGCAATTCTGCAGCTGTCACATCAACATACGCATTATCAACACCAAGGCCAGCAAACGCTGATAAAAGATGTTCGACAGTTGAAACTTTTTCGCCCTTGTTTTCTAAAGAAGTTGATAACGTTGTTTCACCAACATACTCAGCCCTCGCTGGAATATCAACGGGGTTGGGAAGATCCACTCGACGAAAAATGATACCGGTATTTTCAGGCGCTGGTCGGAGCGTCATCACGACCATTTCACCACTATGGACACCTACACCCGTCGCTTTAATGACGTTATTTAGGGTGCGCTGTTTAATCGCCTTGGTGATGGCTTGTTTTTCGATAGCACTATCTGAGACTTTTTGTTTACTCATTTATAAAATTTCTGTTTTAACAATCCATTGCAAGAATAAGACAATATTAGCACATTGGTCAACGATTAAAAGCATGCTTAATAGTTGGCCAAATATACCGATATTTACGTTGAGGGCAGTATACGCGACATTTGAATTGGGTCAAGCGCTCCTATTCTTCTGTCACTTGACGTTCTTTACGACGTAAGAAAGCAGGAATATCGAGGTATTCCATGTCTTCATCTTCAACTTTGTCGACGACTTGTTTTACAGATGGTCGCTCTTGCTGACGCATAACTGTTGGCCGTTGAAGTTCTTGATAATTAAAATTACCTTCAGGTTTTGTATTTTCGATAATTGCAGCATCAGGAATTCGAACATTATTCTCACCTAAACCAGTGACCACAATAGTGACACGCATTTCATCTGTCATTTCAGGATCAATAACCGTACCCACAACAACAGTTGCCTCTGGTGAACTAAAGCTTTTAATAACCTCACCAACCGCTTCAAACTCACCAATTGACATATTGAGTCCCGCTGTAATATTGACTAAGACGCCTTGCGCACCTGAAATATTGACATCTTCCAAAAGCGGACTCGAAATAGCTGATTCAGCTGCTTCACGCGCACGATCTGAACCCGTCGAAACGCCAGTACCCATCATAGCCATGCCCATGGCTCGCATGACTGTTCGAACGTCTGCAAAGTCAACATTGATTAAACCAGGTCGCGTGATCAACTCAGCAATACCTTGAACGGCACCCAATAAAACATTGTTGGCCGCTTTAAAAGCATCGAGCAAAGTCACATCCTTACCCAGCACGCTCAATAATTTATTGTTTGGAATTGTGATCAAAGAATCAACAAATTCGCCCAATTCTCGAGTGCCAGCTTCAGCCACTTCCATACGTCGAATACCCTCGAATGAAAATGGTTTTGTGACAACAGCAACTGTTAAAATCCCTAAATCTCTTGCAATTTGTGCAATAATTGGCGCAGCACCTGTGCCTGTACCACCGCCCATTCCGGCTGTAATAAAGACCATATCAGCCCCAGCTAATATTTCTTTAATACGCTCTCTATCTTCTTCTGCCGCTTGTCGACCTATTATCGGATCGGAACCTGCACCAAGACCTTTAGTAATCTCGGCACCTAATTGTAGAAGTGTACGAGCACTAGAATTTTTGAGGGCTTGTGAATCAGTATTGGCACAAGAAAAATCGACGCCTTCAATATTTTGCGTCAACATATGTTCAACAGCGTTTCCGCCGCCGCCGCCAACTCCAATGACTTTGATCACTGCGCTTTGTGGAAAACTATCCGCTAATTCAAACATTGACAAAAACTCCTAGTTAATTTGTTATCCTGTTAATAATATCATAGGTGCCATAAAGGCAAAAGGTGTCAGACATGACCTAACCCACATTTCTTCTTAAATCACACAATTAGAAATGTAGGTTAGGTCATATCAGACACATCTCCTATTTAAAAAGTCCCTGAAAACCAACTTTTCATACGTTTAAAAAGACCTTTCTTTCCAGCCCTGGAGCCGGACCATGATTCTTGTGCCCCCTCAGCCTCTTGCTGATGCCCATATAACAAAAGTCCTACACTCGTCGCAAATTGTGGATTTCGGACAGTATCAATAAGACCTGTCACGCGCTCAGGCTGACCTAAACGCACGGGTGCACGGAAAATATTCTCAGCTAAATCAATAACACCAGGCACCATTGAGGCACCACCAGTTAAAACAACACCTGCCGCAATTAAATTTTCAAACCCACTTCGGCGAATTTCAGCTCGGACTAGCGTAAAAAGCTCTTCATATCGCGGCTCACACACTTCAGCTAGTGTCTTTTTTGATAATTGTCGCCCAGGTCGATTCCCAACCGAAGAAACCTCAAACATTTCATTTGCATCTGCCAATTCGACCATAGCACAAGCGTGTTGAAGCTTAATTTCTTCGGCATTTTGAGTCGGGGTTCTAAGCGCAATGGCAATGTCATTCGTCACTTGATCGCCAGCAATTGGAATAACAGTAGTGTGCCGTATCGCACCATCAGTAAATATAGCAATATCCGTCGTACCTCCACCAATATCGACCAAGCAGATACCTAATTCTTTTTCATCATCGGACAAAACTGAATAACTTGAAGCAAGTTGCTCCAAAATCACATCGCCGACTTGCAAACCGCAACGTTCGACACATTTCACAATATTTTGAGCAGCACTCACAGCACCTGAAACAATATGAACTTTTGATTCTAAACGAACGCCTGACATACCAATCGGATCTTTGATGCCATCTTGGGTATCAATAATAAATTCTTGCGGCAAAATATGCAAAATACGCTGATCGGCAGGAATCGCAACGGCTCTAGCCGCATCAATGACTCGATCAATATCAGGCTGTGTGACTTCTTGATCTCTAATCGCCACAATACCATGTGAATTTAAGCTACGAATATGACTGCCGGCAATACCTGTATACGCTGAATGGATTTGACATCCAGCCATCAATTCAGCCTCTTGAACTGCTCGCTGAATGGATTGGACTGTTGATTCAATATTAACAACAACACCCCGCTTCAAGCCTCGTGATGGACTCGAACCAACGCCGACGATATGAACATTGCCAGTTGGTGACACTTCACCGACGATCGTAACCACTTTTGAAGTACCGATATCAATACCGACCAATAACTGCTTCTTTTCGGGCTGTTTTCTCTTCGCCATGTTTAGATAATCCTCTGACTGACCACACTCTCATTATACTACACTAGGTTTGAACAAAAAAACAGACACTAGGATTACAGAGTCTCCTTAAGAGATAACATGAGAGAGACATGAAAAATGCGCCCTCACCACGATACCGCCATACCATGCGCATAACGTAAATCAACAATTTTGGGAAAGCCCCCACTCTTTAAGAGCAATTTAGGATAAAAAGTCACAAATCGGCTTAATCGATCTAAAACAAATTGCCGACCAAGCTTGATTTGCATCCTATTACTTAATTTTATTTGCCAAAGTTGACTCGAGCTAAGTGATATTTCTGTAATCATTAAGTTGAGCGGCGACAAAATTAATGACATTTGCTGATAATAATCCAACACTTGGATTTGTGAATTATCAGGCCCGTAAAAACGCGGTAGTACTTTAAAATTAACTCCTTCATTCCCTAAAACAATTTCACCATATTTTGTTATCAATTGGTCTTGATTCCACACCGCGATTGGACGCTGATTTGAAATCGAAATAATTAATTTATTCGGCCAAATTCGTCTTACTTCAACTTTAGAAACACCTGAAATTTTCTCTAACTTCTTTTGAATCGCACCAACTTTAATGCCTAGAAATCCCGACGACAAAAAAGGCTTAATAAAAGCTTGTGCTCGATTTTGCTGTACCGAATTTAAATTTCCATGAATAACAACTTTTCTTATCGGCAATATCCGAGGATAATAAAAACAAACAGCAACAAGCGCAGCTAAAACAATAAAAATAATAATAAGCCAAATTAATAAGCGTCGTGAAATAAAACCACCTTGTAAACTCAAATTACTTTTCATCATCTCGCCCGAATTTAGATGCTTTAGATAATATTCTTAAATTCAATTCATCAAAATCAATGCCGAGACATTTTGCTGCTTTAGGCACAAGACTGTGCGTTGTCATACCGGGGACGGTGTTGATTTCCGTTAACCAAAATTTTCCATTTTGATCTTGCAGAAAATCTATTCGCGCCCAAGCATAACAACCGATTGCCTTAAAAGACTGTAAAGCAAGTGTTTTTACTTCAACTTTCGCCTCATCTGGCAAATCACAAGGGCAAGGATATTGCGTATCATCTGAAAAATATTTAGCATGAAGGTCATAAAATCCAGCGGACGGTTTAATTTCAACAACCGGTAACGCGATATCATCTAAAATACCAACTGTAAATTCGCGACCTGTAATCCAAGATTCAACCATAACATCATCATGAAATTTCTTTGCTTCTTCATATGCGGCTGGCAATGCGTCGATTGTTTTAACACATGTCACTCCATTACTTGAACCTTCGTGCACCGGTTTAACACACAAAGGCAATCCAAATTTCTTAATCACTTCCTCATAATCTGCATTTTCATTTATCAATGTATAAGGCAACGTTGGCAAACCAACACATTGCCAAATTTGTTTCGTTCTCACCTTGTCCATTGCAATCGCGGAAGCAGCAATACCGCTACCTGTATAGGGCAAATTGATTGTTTCTAGAAAACCTTGCATCGCACCATCTTCACCATGTCGACCATGTAAAATATTAAAAGCTCGATCAAAGTTTTGTTGCGATAATTGTGCGAGCGATTCACGACTCACATCAATTGCATGCGCATCAACGCCACTTCTTTTTAATGATTCAAAAACTTCTTTGCCACTCATCAATGAAATTTCACGTTCAGCAGACCAACCGCCCATCAACACCGCAACTTTTCCAAACGATTTAACATCAAACTTTTTTGCCATGATCAACTCTTATTCCTTCATTCGTTAATATTCTAACTTCTCTTAATAATCTTATCCCATGATCGTGCTCAATGGTAGTCACAACATGTTGAATTAAATTTTCAAGGTCTCGTGCTGTTGCATTTTGATCATTCACAATAAAATTTACATGTTTTACTGAAATGCTTGCACCACCAATGCGAAAGCCTTTTAACCCACTTTCTTCAATTAAACACGCAGAATAAAGCCCTGGCGGATTACGAAAAACAGAACCCGCATTTGGAAACTCAAGAGGATGTTTTGATGAGCGCTTTGCTAGCATTTGTTTAATAGCGTCGAGATATTCTTTTTTATCGCCAAGCATTAAATTAAAAAGCCCCGCAACAAACCATTCGTCTTCTGCCAAACCAACGCTTCGATAACCAATCTGAAATTCTGATGGTTTTCGCACAATGATTTTGCCTTCTCGATTAATTAATTTAACTTCATCAACAAAATCCCACGTCTGGCTATCATAAGCACCGGCGTTCATTGCAAGCGCCCCACCAATACTTCCTGGAATACCAGCAATCCGATCTAATCCACATAAATTTAACGCCGCGCCAAAATAAGCTAATTCTAAAAGCGTTATACCCGCTTCAGCATAAATTTTATTGTCATCACACAGCGAAATTTGTTTTAACAAACCATCGATTAAAATAATCGTACCCGAAAAACCATCGTCTCTAACGAGCACATTACTCCCTCGCCCTAAAAATACAACGTGTTCAGACTGCGGAATGGCCGATAGAAAAAAAGATAGATCATCAAGACTTGCGGGTTTATACAAGTGTTTTGCTGGACCTCCAACTCGCCAAGTTGTATAAGGCGCCAATAGCTCGTTTTCAAGGAGCTGGCCTTTTAAATTTCGTTGTATATCTTGTGTAATATATTCTTTTGTCATCTGAATATAAAAGGTGTCAGACATTAGATAACCCATATAA
>SDBS01001353.1_pt1 | contig 24877 bp, 21 predicted proteins | sample 2277091 | NCBI WGS metagenome assembly SDBS01 (sample SAMN10404972, study PRJNA504765) | marine sediment metagenome | isolation source: marine sediment core GS10_PC15, 163 cmbsf | place: Arctic Ocean: Southern Knipovich Ridge | collected 2010
CTACGAGGTTGAGCTTGTCCCCGCAGTAGCAATCGGTAAGGGGATTCACCGGAAGACCAACGCCTTCTTCCCCATGGCTGAGATCGACGGAGGGATGGAGTTCCTCGGGAACGCCACTCGGGTCGTCTCAGACAAGTACGAGTTGCTCCAGAACGTGGATGCTTTCACCTTCATGGACAACCTCGTGGATGAGGGTCTCAAGTACGACACAGCAGGTTCACTGCGTAACCGTGCCTGGGTTTGGATGACTGCGAAGCTGCCAGGGCAGATCGCAGTGGGCGGGGAAGACATGCACGATGTCTACCTGCTTCTCTCCAACTCCCACGACGGCACCAAGGCCGTCCGTGTCGATGTCACCCCGGTTCGGGTTGTGTGTGCCAACACGCTGAACATGGCGTGGGGCGACAGTCGTTCCTCATGGAGCGCACGTCACCTCTCCACCATGGCCGGTCGAATTGATGAGGCCCGTCAGACGATGGATCTCACGTTCAAGTACCTGGACGACTGGAAGATCCAGTCGGAGCTTCTGCTCGCTGAGGTCTTCTCAGACCGTCAGATGAAGAACCTTCTGGACAAGCTCATTCCCGATGGCCCTCGTGCCGCAGGGGAGCAGAGAGCCACCATCCAGACGCTCTTCCAGGCGAGTCCCACCATTGTGGGGACGCCGGTTGAGGGAACCAGGCTTGGTGCGCTCAACGCAGTTGGTGAGTACTTCGATCACATCCGCTTCGCAGAAGAGGATGCACGTCGGAGTCCCCAGTCGCAGGCGCTAGGTACCTGGGAAGGTGTCGGTCGCAAGTCGAGAGACAAAGCGGCTACGATGCTCAAGGCCGGAATCTAGGTCCCGGATCTGCACGAAAACAGAGCAGGCACAGACCCCGTGTAAGAGGCAGGATCTCCAGGGAAATGAGACTGCCCGCCTGATAAAGAGAACCCCCGGTTTTGCCGGGGGTTTCTCTTTTCACGCATCAAGACAGGAGATCTAGTCCAGCTTGATCGGTCGGAGTCTAACCTTACGTTGATGAATCAGAGGCGAATCTTTACCGATGAGGAAGACACCACCGAAGGGGTGACCCCGCTTCCTGTGAAGAGGGCCACTCAGGTTGAGCGGACTGGTGACCTCAGTGTTGACGCTCAATTGGAGCGCAAGATCAGATACCGAGACCTTCTCCCCTACGGGACTGACATCGGCGCATCTTGGTCTGAGGAATGGGTCACCCATGTGGCTGAGGTGGAGAAGACAGCCGGGTACGCCATCTGTGGGTCTCGTCTCCGAGAGACCGAAGTCGCTCAGTTGGTTCGAGGTGAGAAGATCACTGAGGAGGAATCCGAGACTGATCCTCTGGCTGTGGTCTGTCGGTTCAAGGCTGGACTCAACACCTCGCATCCTGGAGTTGGCCGGTGCCATCGTCATGGAGGGAACACGGATCCGACTGACAAGTTCTCGCTTCTCAGTCACTCGTCGCTGTCACCTCGGGTTCGTGAGTTCTTCGAATCAGAGGATCTACTGGATCTTCGAGGAGCCATCGCCACGGTGTGGGCAGCAGCAGATGCACTGATAGGTGATGACGAAGAAGTCGGCCCGACTTACGCCACAGACCTAGGCAGTCTGATGACTCGTGTGGGGAACCTCACCAAGCAGCACAACGAGATCATGGAGAAGCGCAAGATCACGATTGAGGTTCCTGAGTTCATCGGCTGGGCAGAACATTTTTATGAGCTTGCCATCCGATTCATAATGGATGGGGAGAAGGATGTGCAAGGATTCCTTCAGGAGGCTCAGAGCTATTACAACGCAACAGTCACACTCACGGTCGGGCTTACGCCCAACGGAGACGGCAATTCAGAGATCAGACCACTCGGTTCTGACCCGTCTTCAGAGGTACTACGACCCAGCTAGTCAGAGTCCTGAGGCACGTCAAGCACGAATAGATCCAATCTATTTCGGTGAGCGTTACGTCAGGCCACACGATGCTCGGTGGACAAAGGACACTCAACCTTTTCAAGAGGACATGGTTCTCCATCTTCTGGAGGGGACACGGTTCGATCCCCAAATCATCCAGGAGTACCCGAGACCAGTTGACGCCAAAGAGAACTCTTCTATCGGGTTCCGTACTCTCTGGATCCCGATTGAGCACACCAAGACAACCTGGCTCTCCATCGTCATCCCGTTGTGGACTCTGGCTGTCGACCAGGAGACGATGGGAGCATTGCTAGGTAACCGGCAGGCTGATGCCATGAAGCCTCTGGGAGTCATCAAGTGGCACATCGAATTCAATCAGCTTCTCAACGCCGAGTTCCCTGAGCTACGTCCTGACTTCAATGCAGGGTGGGACAACAGTCGGATCTTTGTGGAGCGCAAGTCGAGATCGAAAGACCCTTCGATCCAGACCTCGGGGATTACCGGCACCATCCAGGGTGCTCGGCTCGATTGGATACTCGGGGATGACGTTCAGGACAGGACTCGTGCTCTGTCAGAGATCAAGAACCTGAAAGATCAGGAGGTTTGGCAGGAGATCAACGAGAACAGGATCGTGGATGGAGGGTTCATTGCCAGCTACGGCACACTTCAGACCTCAGCCGATCTGACCGGGACGCTGTCACGAGCCGAAGGCTACAAACACATGCACCTCTCGGCTATCAACGATGGAACTTATGGGAAAGCAGGAACGCCACTCTGGTTGTCATCGAAGAGGATCGAGGAGGCACGGTCTAGGCAGGGGGAGAGGCGATTCTCACGCAAGTATCTGAACGACGCCAAAGACGAAGGTGGGAAAAAGCTCAAAGCAGAATGGCTTCACTTTGTCAGCAGCAAACAAGTGCCGTGGAAAGAACTGACGTGGTATGCAGGAGTGGATCCCGCCACCGGGGAAGCCGAGGATGCCGATCCTGATGAGTACGCCATTGCTTGGGGAGGTCGAACCGCTGACGGTCAGGTCTATCTGATCGGCACTAAGGGTAAGTATCACTGGAACATCTTCGAGGGGACGAAGCAGCTTCAGGCACTCCATGAGAAGAGATCATTCCGCAGGGTGGCAGTGGAGGCTGTCACCTTCTCAGTTGCCGCCAAGCAGGATATGTGGGCGCACACCAACATCCCTGCCTATAAGAGCAACACCACCAAGGAGAAGGACATCAGGTTTGAGACCATGGCTGGTCACTTTGAGACCAAGCGAGTGCTCATCTTGGAGTCGGGCGAGGGGATCTACGGGGATGAGGAGGAGAACTTCTACGATCAGTGGATTGATTACGACGAAGGTCGCCACGATGATCGGATTGATGCCGTGGAGAAGTTTTTGGAGGCTTGCATGATATCTGGAACAGTTGTAGGACCTAAGGAAGGTAGGATCAGAGACGCCTTGACTGGAGCCAGATTGTCATGACGCTCGACTACCTCAAACCGAACGAAGCAACAAAGCTTCGGAAGCCTGGTGATCTACCGAAGAGGTTTGATCCGAGTTTCTCTTCGCCATACAGATTGGATCACAGCGAGGTCAATGTCGATCTGGCTCGTCAGCTTTACTACAACACCAATCAGCGATACAAACTCGGTGCAGGGTTCGCTCGTCCAGCTATCGATCTTCCTACCGGATTCATGGGGATCCCGATTCTCACTGCTGAGGATCCCACCAGTGATGCACAAACTTGGCTCGACCGATCGGTGAAGGATTGGGCAGGAGCAATTCGTAAGGCTCACAAGATGGTGACTCGGGATGGCGAGGTAGTGGTCCGACTCAGACCGAAGAATCGAGCACCGGCCTACCAAGCACTCTTTGATTCAGATGACAAAGATCTAGAACTGGCTCTGGTGCCGACTGAAGGGTTCGAGATCCTCGGGAAGGATGAGGATCTTGACGCCATCGAGGGGATCAAATTCAAGCACCTTTTTCTGACTCCTACTGATGGCGATGATCAAGGGCAGGAACGTGAGGTTGTTCTCTTCGAAACGATCACGGCTCAAGAGATCCATCTCAAATATGAAAACGATGAGAAGCCTGAGCGCCGGTTTACGAATCCTCTGGGGTTCGTTCCGGCTATTCATTTGGAGAACGAGCCTGAGCAACATCAGAGGCACGCCTCTTCAGATCTTGAGCCGTTAGAGCCGTACCTGATGTTCTACAACGATGTGATGCTCCACGCTGGATCAGCGAGCGCCCTCCACTCCACAGCCAAACTGGTTATTCGAGCGCAGGATGTAGGCAGGTTCCTCAAGAACAACTTCTCCGATACAGAGATTGATGAAGGTCGGTTGAAATTCAAGAATAAGGATGTGCTCTTCTTCGAGTCTGGGTCTCCAGCGATCAACACCTCGGGTGGATCCATCTATGCAGAAGGCGCAGAGATCATTCAGGCATCCGCCCCATTAGGTGACACCACAACACTTCTGGAATTCATCTTCCTGAACATCGTGGATGTCTCTGAGGTTCCGGAGTGGGCCTTCGGTGGGGCGATCGCTTCTTCGAAGGCTTCTGTCACGGAGCAGTCCGCACCTCTAGTCCACAAGATCACTCGGAAGCGAACCATGGTCGAGGGGCTTTGGGCGCTGGCTGGGCGCATGATGCTCAAGACGGTCATCAATGAGTCGCAGAGGGTTGAAGTGTCCTGGAGCAACTTGGCGATGCGAGATCTCAAGACAGAAGCGGAGGCATTCCGTAATTTTGCTGAGTCACTTCTGGCTCTGAATGACGGTCAAGCCGTGTCCAAGATCACCATGAATAACATCCTTATGAAGCTGCTCCCAGAGATACTTCCTTTCGAAGTTGACGATTCAAGGGTGGAGGCTGATAGGATTTCCGCAGAAGTTGCAGAAAAGATGGATCAGGCAACTGAACTATTGGAGCAACGCAAGGAGCTTTTGGAAGATGACGATCGAGAAGCAGGTATCGCAGCTAGTGGGGGAAGTGGCAGTTCTGACCCCGAGTCAGGCGAGTGATTACCAAGTTCCGTTCGCTCCAGGGTTTGATCTAGAGGCTCTCAAGAAAGTAGACGAAGACCCCTTCTTTGCAACTGTTCGAATCAAGTCGGGCAAGGGAGATGCCGGAGAAGGTGCCATGTATGACGACACCATCATGGAGAGCCTTGCTGCTCAGATCAATGAGAAGCGACCTCCTGGCTACAAGGGTCATCAGGATCCTGACAATGTGGATTGGGAGTATCGGGAGCCGGTCACAGCTTGGGTAGGTGCAATTTTTATCTCCAACGCCGAAGGGCGAGGGGAGTTAATCGTCAAGGGTTATGTGCCGACAACGGCACCCGACCTTAGGACTCAGCTAAAGCTGGCTGAGTCTGGCGCTGACGTTGTCAACAGCGTTTCGATATTCGGAACGAGATCTGTTGAGGGCGATCAGGTCAAGAAATTCGATCTCTGGTCTCTCGATTGGTCCCCCAAGGGTCGATCGGGGATGCAGGCCGAACTATTGGCGGTAAGTGGCGAACAAGCCAAGGAGGATGATGATATGGCAACCCTCACTCGTGAGGAAGTCATTGCGTCCCTCAAGCCAGAAGAGGTGCCAAAGCATCTCGTAGAGGGATTCAAGACTGAAGCCCTTGAGGGTGTGAGTGGCAGAGCCGCTTCCGCCGACGAGATTCGGAAGCTCCTCGGCTTGAGCGAGGACGAGTCTGACAAGGTCGTGGAGAAGGTCACCGAGTTGGTGGTTGCCAGTGCAACTGCCGAACTCGATGAGAACCTCGACAAGATCTTGGACGACAAGGTCAAGGCTGAGATGGCTCGGGAAGCGGTGAAGGATGCGATCCTGCCCAATCTGAGCAACAAATCCACTGATGAGGAAATCGTCGGTGAGATTGAGTCAGCCCTGAAGCGCCCGTACATCGAGGCACTGGTTGACGGCAGCGTCATGCCGGTGTTTTCCGGTGGTGCGGGGCCGAAGAAACCCACCGGTGAGAACACCGAATGGGAAAGCTAAAGGAGAGACATGGGCCACAAAATAAGTGACGGCCAGTCTCTCGTTGTGCCAAACGACTCTGGTGGAGCGGTCGCCAAAGACGATCCTGTGTTCATCAGCAACATCTTCGGCTTTGCCGATGCTGACGCTGAGGACACTTTTGATGTCTCTGTTTCGATTTCTCAAGAAGAACGGGAAGTTCTTCTGCCAGCGAAGGGCGGTGGTTGGTCGGTAGGAGACGAGGTCTTCTTCGACGGCACCGTTTTTGATGACGTAGCTGCGGCTGCGCCTTGGGATGTTCCAGTTGGAGTCCTCTCTCGGCCTGTAGACGCTGGCGGCGGTATCTCCTGGATGATCGTGATACCTGGCGCATTCGAGAGGACTGTATGAGCCGTCTAGTCACAGCAGAATCTGTTCTTGAGCATCGGAACCTTGGCGACAAGCTTGTCACCGAGTATGCGATCGGGGAACAGGTCAAGAAATTCGAGATCCCCCGCCATCCGGACGGGACCCTGAAGAAGCTTCTCTTGAAGAAGCCAATCGGTGAGTTCTTGGGAACCGGCAACATGGTTGAGGAACTCGCTCAGTTTGTCACCGTGGACATCGAGTCAGGACGACAAGAAGTCCCGTTGATGTACAAGACGATCTACAACACACAGACGAATCCCAACTTCCCCAGGTTGATCGATTCGGGCTTCACGATCTTTGCAGATGTTGTGTTCTTGCAGCACCTCGAAGGTCAAGAGGTTCGGTTCGGGACAACCCGTGGCGAGATGGGTCCGACTGTGCCAATCCTCACCTACACGGCTGGGTTCGAGTGGAACGAGGATGTTGAGGTCTACGACGAGGGATGGAAGGTCTCCATCGCAAACGAGGCCATGGGTAAGGCGCACAACGCTCTGCTCAACCATCTTCACTTCTCGCCGTTCATGGATGCTGACTACAGCGTTGCGACTGGCTTCGGTAACACCACAGCCGTCCAAACGCATGCGTCGGGAGATCGGCTGGAGACAATCCGGCTGACCATCCGTCAGGCCATGTTCGATGCAGCGCAGAAGGAGGACAACTTCCAGAGGAAGCATGCGATTCGCCCCACGATCGCACTGTGCAACCTTGCGACTGCCTACGAGGTAAACGATGCTCTCAACCTGATCCAGGATCAGTCTGGGATCGGACCTGTTGGTGCAGACCCTGCGATCTTCATTGGTCGCCGGTCAGACACTGCGGGACCCAACCCGAGCGTCAACCAGATCGGCACGGTCATCGCCTATGAGGGCGAGACCATGCAGATGGGCAACCTCGTGTGGAACTACGGAACGCTGGCCGACAACAAGGTCATTCTGCTTCAGCCCAAGAGGAACACGTTTGAGTTCATCAAGCACGACCTCAGGGTTGACACAGACCGGCCTTACGATCTGTCCCGCCTGATTGCGGCACAGATGGTCGCCAGGACTCGTAGGGGTCTCCTGGTTGTTCCTGAGTCCAGTGCTTGGGAGGTCAACCTCGTATGAGTCCTAAGAGGTTTCCAAACGCCAATTTCCCTCTGGCTTACGACGAAGCCAGCATGGGCAAGGCTGACGATGTGGCTATCAATGACACTCGTCAGGAGATCCAGTCGTTGACCAATGATGCGACTGGTGGAGACTTCACCTTGTCCTTTGAGGGACAGACCACAGGAGCCATTGTGTTTAACGCAGCGGCCTCTGTAATCAAGACGGCTTTGGAGTTGCTCTCCACGATCACCTTGGTGATCGTGACCGGAGGCGATCTGCCAACCGATGTGTTGGTGGAGTTCGTAACTCCAGGACCGTCCAACGTGCCATTGATGGTGGCTGACGACACCGGCTTGACTGGTGAGACACTTGGCAGCACCATCCTTCAGGTACAGACAGGTCATCTGGCTGTAACTGATGCGACAGGAGCGCAGGTACCACTATGAGCCAACGCTATCCCAATGCCGTTTACCCTCTTGGTTATGACGAGGACGAAATGGCGAAAGCCGATGATGTCTTTGTCAACGAGGAGGGCGGCGAGCTAACGATCACGGAAGCTGCTGCGGGATTTGGTCCCCTTCTGGAGGGTGCTGTAACCGGAGCCAATACGAAGGGCGTGTCCTTTCGTGATGGCAGTTACACGGAACAGAAATCCCCTCGGGAAGAGAAAGCAGAGTCCGTCGAAGACGACTGAGGTAGGAGTAGTTAGCGCACGAGAGAGCCTGTCCCCTAGGCAGGCTCTCTCCTCCTATCAATTGGAGTTCTCATGGCGATGAATGATCTGGAGAAGATTCGTCTCTGGTTGCGAGATCAGGATGAGGACAATTTCAGGTTCTCTGACGAAGATCTCCAGCAACTTTTAGAGGGCGCAGGGTCACCGGAGGGAGCCACGGCAATGGGCTGGTTGCTCGTCGCAGCCGAGACCGGCGATGGTTCCGTTTCCGAGTCGATTGGCAATACTTCAGAGTCCTTCGGCCAGCCGACTGAGAAGTACAAGGTCGCCATGGCGATGCATCACTTCTGGAAATCACAAGACCCCAATGCGAAGGCTGTAGGGCTGTGGTTGGAGATTGTTCCTGATTGGGCTGAAGGAACTGGTGGGATCATTGCCGAGCTTCTGGAGCATCGGGAGTTCATCTTGGAGAACTTCAACCCCTCATCGGGGGATCCTCTGGGTGTCTTCTAGCATGGTCCCGTGCCGTACCGTGCTCCAGGCTTAGACGACGACCGACTCAGTTGGATTCTGATTGAGGTTCGGGAAGCTCAAGCCACACTCGATGCTCGAATAGCCGATGCCCGATCCCTTCCTGAGACTGAGCCGTCCAAGGCTCGAAGGATTATTCGTCTCAACCAGATGAAGCGTGAGGTGGATAACGCCTTCATTCAGTTGGACTCACGAGTGAGAACTTGGGCCGAGCGGGACATTCGATCCTTCTATCGACAGGGCCATAACGTGGCCTCGGCCCAATTGTCTGCCGGATTCGATTTCACTCTTCCGCATCGTGAGGCTTTGGACCTCATCTCCTTCGATGCTTACGACGATGTGGCTACTCGGTTACTCCAGGTGCGCTCAGGGTTCGATACCAATGTTGGTCTCCAGAAGATCTTCGAAGGACTAGATGCCAATCAGATAGCAACGCTTCAAGGTCGTGGCCGATCAGCCGTGACCCAAGCTCTTCTGACCGGTGAGGATCCACGGAAGATCGCTCGCATCTTCGCTCAAGACATTTGGAAGGACGGGATCTCCATCATTGATGCTGGAGGTCGTCAGTGGAATCCCGAGAAGTACACCCGCATGCTGCTTCGGACCAAGACTGCCAACGCCTACAACGCAGGCTCAATGAACAAATATGCCGAAGAGGGCGTCACCAGGGTTCGAGTCTTTGATGGTGTGTTGGATGATGAAGAGTGTGCTGAGGCCAACGGTCAGATCTGGTCTCTTCGTTATGGCATGAACAACGTCATCCAACATCCGAACTGTCGAAGAGCTTTCGCTCCTGAGCAGGGTGATGGGCCGGTCAACAAGGACACTGCTCAGAGGTTCTTGGTCAAGTTCGATCGGCTGGAGCTTGGTCTCGGAGCAGTAGTTGCGCTTCGAGCTTTCCGGAACACAGGGGAACTCAATGTTTCTTCAACACTTGCAAGGTTGGTGATAGAGACAGGTGAGATTCTCACTGGGGTCAACCTTCCTGTGATCGATGTCTTTCTCCAAGGATTGGTCTCAGGGAGCTTCAAGAATCTTGACTCTTGGGTCGAGTCGTATGTTGATCCAGTTCTCTACGCATCAGGTCTCATTCGCAACGTGCCTCCTCGTGCTGGCCTGCAAGCTTCGCTCCGGCCACAAAACGTCATTGATCAGATAACCACCACGGTCAAGGCTGCAAACAAGGAAGCCTTCGGTGTGGAGTTCCACCCTGGGGTTCGAGCAGTGCTCGATCGGTTGGACAATGCTGGAGCCAGGGCTGTTGACGCACTTCAGTCTGTGGGCATCGGAGTAGGTGGGGAGAAGCATCTCGATTGGATCATAAGAAATGGGCTGAACCAGAGACGCTTTGGAGAGATCACTGCCGAGGTCTTCCGACAAGTTAAGAACGGGAATCGTGACAGCCTTGTGGATGCCTGGAAGCATTCAGCAGGGTTCGTTGATCAAGCTCGTCAGATTCGATCTCTCTATGTCCGGTCAGCGATAGCAACTCGGGAACAGGCAGAGGTCATCTATCAAGAGCTTGACGAGATCCTGGTGCAGGCTGTGGCGTTGCTCCATCACAACGTCGATATCGAGAACCTTCCCGCTGTCCTTGATTTCATGAACAAGTACTCCAGGGTCAACCCAGTTGATGTCGATCGGTTGCTCGACTTCTGGACGAGTCAAGGCCGACGTATCGACTTCGATGCTTATGAAGTTCGGAAGCTCGCAGAGATATTTGAGGCTGCGTCAATTGCTCAGAACCGTGCTCTTCTTCAGATCGAAGAGATCGACGGAGCTTTGTTGCGGAGAGGCAGGAGGCAACTAGCCATGGCTGCACCCAGTGGGCCTGACTTCCCTACGGAGGTCAACACTCTCTGGGATATCGATCAATTCAACCGGACAGTAGACCTGATGGAAGATCGTCTCAAGAGCGTGGTTGATGGCCGACAAGGAGTGGATCCAGATGTGCTCACTTCTTTTCAGGAGCTATTCACGATGCTCACCTTTGAGGAGAGTCGGATTCTTCGTGACGAGTTTCTCAAGTTCGAGTTCATCAAGCCTCGGTTCACTGACAATCTGAAGGGGTTCGTGGACGAGGTTGATCTCAACACTCCAGAAAAGGTGTTCACCTTCTGGGCCGACACCCTTGTTGAGTTGACCATTGAGAACAATGTTCTCCTCGCTTCCGGTGATGTTGTAGATGATCATCTGCTGTCCCAGATTGTTGAAGTTCTAAACTGGTTCGACCACGAGCGTTACTTCAAATTCAGTCAGCATCTCCCACTGATCAAACTTCATTGGGAGCCTCAGATCCTCGGGAAGCATGTCTCGGATCTTCCTCTTGAGGGGCAAGGAGCAGTGCTAGGTGCTCTTTGGAGGAACACTCTTCGGGACCTCGGTACGGTTCAATCGCAGGCCATCGTTAACCCATTTCAGAATCTGGGAGTGGTCCTAAGAAGAGCCTATAAACCAAAGTGGTTGAGCGAGCTAGGTGACCAAGGGGTCAACGGGATCATGTACAAGGTTCAGGATCCTGACACTGGAATGACTGTGGTCATCAAGCGGGGTATGTCAACACACGCAGGGAACTCTCCTTCGGTGATCACATCCAATGTGATGAGTAATTTTTTCGCTGCTCGACTCGCAGGGGTGGAGAACGTACCGCCTCGATTCATATCACTCACCGGCTCCTCTGAGGAGGTGCTTTACATTTACCCCTTCTTCGAAGATTCCACTATGTGGTCGGCTGCTCCTGATCATCTTCTTCGGGAAGACTCCATTCGCAAGTTCTCTCTCTTTGATCGATTGACTATGGAGCGGGACTCTCACAGCAGAAACTTCATGGTCAACCAGTACACCCAGACATCAGTGGCGATCGATCGTGAGACCGGATTCGCTTTGTTCATGGGTCAAGATCTGAGCGAAGACTTCTCGTTCTTGGGGATGCAGAACGCTGCCAATTTCAGACTGTTTGAGAGGAGTGCTGTTGCTTGGAGAGATGGTGGTGACATCAGGTTCTTGATGAACGATCCTGAGGTCAGTTTGTTCAGGATCACCAAGGCTGAGGTGGAAGCTTTGTCTGGGTTTGATCCTTCTGCTGCGCTTGTTGTATCCCGGTCGGATATGCCAGCGAAGAATGCCTTCTTTCGTGACAGCGGCATCATCTTTGACGATCCAGGGGTCGGCTTCATTCCCACTGGGCGCATCGGGTATGTGGAGTACTCAGGGGGATTGCAATTTCCTGAGTTTCACATCTCTCACTTCCTCACAGAAACTGAGTTGAAGTTCGTTGAGGATCTTGTCGGGAGGGACAACAAGCTTCTCAATGATGCGAGAGAGGCCATAGAGGAGGCTTACAAAGATCTGAGCACCGATACTCGCATCACGTTTCTGAACTTCTGGACAGCGCAGGACTTTGATGACGCTTTGGACGAAGCCGCTGCCGCTGTCTTGGAGCAAGCTGTTGATCGAGCAGAGCGACTCCTTCGAGGGGGAACGATCAATATCTCTGGAGGGCTTACCAAGTACGCCGATGTGGATACCGGTCTTGAACTCAGATATGGAACTGTTGTGGAGTTCACCGATAGGAACTCTGGGGAGATCATCGAAGGACTGGTGGTCAATCTGTTTGAGGCTGACGCCACCAGCGGTGAGATCTCAGTCGTGGTGCTTGAGAACATCGGACTGGGTAAGTCGGCTTCAGAGTTGGCAGGTAATGCGAATCCTCGTGTGCTCAATCTAGCGGAGTGGAGGTTCGGACCCCTGATTGATGAGACTCCCAGGGGAAAGAACATCCAGTACAAGTCGGCAATCGAGGAGTTCCAAAGTCCACTTGTCCGAGACCCCACCCTTTTCAGTAAACGGTTGGCTCCGATCATTGATCAGAACGGTCTACATGTGGGGTTCCAAGAGGAGACAGTGGACCTTGATTTGATCGCAGGGCTATCGGGGAGGGTCACCATTCGGGATCCAGAGGGTCAATCAATTACCTTGGTCATGGCCGATTTTGTGAACCATCCAAGATTCCAAGAATTGATAGCTGAAGAGGTAGCAAACGTCCCGGCTCAGTTTCGGCCTAAGACAATCAAGGTCGTGATGAACAAGCTTTCAACGGACGATGGGAAAGCAGCCTTCGGCCTCTTCCACCCTGAGACTGGCGAGCTTCACATCTCCTTGGCTGCTCTGTTGGACAATGCCAATATCTCTCGGGTTCCTGGAAATCGAGCAGCCTTCTACCTCGATATCGATGAACCCATAGATGGAGCTTTCACGGCGTCTGGATGGGTACGAGATCTCGATTGGACTCCAGTTGAGGAGGTGTTTCGTCATGAGCTAGGTCATGCCGTGAGGACTGGTCAGGAGCGGCAGGCGGCGAGTCGGTTTGCTCAAAAGGTCTTCAATCAACTTCAGGGTCGAGAGCCAGCCATCAAGACCCTGGACGATCTAGAGGTGTTCGCAGGGACTCTGATTCCCGATGGGTTCGACACCACTCCCTTCCCCACAAATGTAGCGGCGCTCCTCGCTCATCGAGCCGGGATCATGGAGGACGTAGCCAACACCAATCTTGTCTTCGATGCCAAGGATCTATTGGAGTCAGGATTGGAGTCAGGCGAGCTACCGGCATGGGCGAGAGCGGCCTACGCAGGAATTCTCCGTGAGGAGGTGGAAGCGCATCATGAGTTGTACGCCGAGATCTGGCGAAGGGTCATCAACAAGGGTGGGTTTAGTGGATTAGACGAAGTAGCTGAAGCTCTGGGTCTCCCTCAAGGCACCAAGGCGTTAAGACTCGAATCCAGGGAACGGATATTCCGATTTTTGAACAGCTACCAAGATTTGGAGCTTCCTCGTGAATGGGATATGGGTTCGGTGGAGTTCAATCGTTGGCTCACTGATGTGCTCTCACCCGCAGCGACCAGGATCATCCCTTTGGAGCGCACTGCTAATCGTCGGCTGTGGAGCGCCCAGCGGTACAGCGTTCCAGATATACGAGTCCGTGTGCTTCGTACTGCTCCTGAGGAAGGTGGCGGTGGGATCACCATCAACTTGGTGACCGGTAATGAGCCAGATACTGGGTTCTCAGTAGCCAAGAAATCCAACGAACGAATCTTTCGCAATGTGACTGAGGATGATGAGTTTGATGAGATCGTGAACAACTACATCCAAGAGTTCAAACACGAGTTGGAGAAGCCTCAATGGGAGTTGGGGTTGTGGCTCGATGATGACGGGACTCTCTATGTGGACACGGTCAAGGTCTTTGACGATGAAGTAGATGCTGCTGTGTTCGGGTTCCGTGAGGGGCAACGATCGATGTACCACCTAGAGGTTGGAAAGACGGTCAACCTTCTGGACGACTTTGCAGACGTTGATGCGTATCTAGTAGGGCGGAAGATCGCTCTCGATTACGAGCATCACATAGCCAAGACTCGGAAGATCGGAGGAGTCTCCCGAACCACTGGTACAGGAGAGGCCAAAATCTCTGAGGAGTTCTTTGAAGAGGGTGGGACCTTCAGAGTGATGTCTATGGAGTGGATGACACCTAAGGACCGTGAGCGGGTCCTGAGCGCCCTCTCAGACCGGTACACCATTCCGATGACAGTGGAGAAGGGTAAGGCCAATCTGATTGATGTCCTGGAGCGTGGTCTCGAACTGTTCGATGAGCAGCCTGATCTCCAAGAAGAGTTCATAGGGTTCTACCGACGTTGGTTTGACACCTTCATGGATGCATCGGCTGTGACCGTAGGTAGGCATGTGGAGATCCCTGTTCATCGGCTGGCGGCTGCTGCGGCGGGAATGTCTGCCTCCGTTGATGCCACCGTAAACCTTGTAACTGTTGTGAATATGGCCGACATCATCTCTCGGGATTTGAGGATGACTTCCAAGATTCTGCGGGAGACCAGAGGAAGAATTCTTCGGAGCCGGGATGCCGCCATCAAACGGTTGGCTCGTGCCGTCGAGCTTGGTAACGAGACCAAGGCGGCTAAGGAAACTGCGTACATCTTGGATCTCGAAGGGCTGGCTGACTCCTACAAGCTGGGCCAGAAGATCAATCTGATGGATCCTCGTAGGCGGATGCGAGCCATAGCTGGAGCCATAATTTCGGAGGGTCGTGCGCCCATCCGTGTGCCAAGGCAGTGGGAGTTCTACGAACGATCCGTCGCTGTGCTTCTGGGAGAGATGGAGCCATATCAGATGTTGACCGACACCAAGTTCCGGCCCTTCTACAACAACATCATTGACCCTGGTGATATCAGGAACACTCGGGAGGTCACCGTTGACTTCATCATGATGAATGCCTTTTTCCTCTCGAAGGGGATGGACGATCTTCAGACCGGTACTCCTGTGGTGCAGGGAATACAGGCTGGACTTCGACCTGTTATAAGTGATACAATTAGGCTACTGATGGATGAAGGCTGGGGCGATCGGTTTGGTATTACCACCGACCTTGAGCTTCAGTCCCTCCTTTGGAACCTATTCCGCTACGGATCGAGAAATGAATGGTGGGAGCTAGAGACCGTCCGGATCAGGCCGAGGTCTTAGATCCAGTAACAGGAAAGCCGATCATTGATGAGCGGCTGACCTCTCTTGTGATTGGTCCTGAAGAGGAGGCTCAAGAGCTAGACGATGAGATCACCGGTCCTGAGGATCAAGTGGTTGAGAACCCTTCTCGTTCCCAGGATGGGACTTTGATGATCGCTCACATTGAGGATCCTGACGATGTGGACGATGTGGTTTCTGCATTGCGAAAGCAGTGGAGAAATGCTCGAAGGGATCGAGGACTTGACAGTTGAAGCCATCCGAATTGGGGTTGGTTCTAATGAGGCCAAAGGTGCCTCAGCTTCGATCATGTACTCGGTCCCTCAAGAGCACAGAGATTGGTTGCTCAAGTTGATTGCTGATGGCCTGACAACTGATGATGCCTTGGAGGTCATCGCCAAGAGCATCGCCCTTCGAACAGACAAAGTAACCCGAGAATCGAGACCTGAGATTGAGAACCCTTTTCGTCGTTCATAACGATCTTCTGACAGCGGAGAACATTCTGCGCTATGTCGGAGCGTTTCCAAGTTGGGAGTTGACGGTCACCTCCACAGTGGGAGGTGCCACCAAGCCCTACTACTGGGCGCTAACCGGTACTGGTCCTCGGGTGCTTCCGGACACATGGTCTGAGGCTGAGGTTGGTGACTTTCACTCGATCCATTTCGGAACCTCTCTAGTATCTGCTGAACTCAAAGAGCAGGAATATGAGGAGATCATCTCTATCGTTGCGAGCCGATCGTTCGACCGAACACCTCAGGTGGACCAAGTCAGATGACGGCTGGGGTGGTGACGAGGACGTAACTCTCGCTTCCATCGACACCTTCAAGACGAGGTTGGAGCAAGTCGAGGGAGTGGGTGAGGCTGATCGTTGGGACATCTGGGTGTTCGATCAGTCGGTGGATCTTCAAGACGAGGACATTCTCATCTTCAGAGACCCAGACCTAGCTCTGGTCATCCGTAAGGTCGCTCCCTTCACCAAGCTGGATGGAAGTTTCCATCACTATGAGATCCTCACCGAGGAGCACGAGCAAAGTCTCAGCGAAATCCTGGGGGCGCTCCCATGACGCTAGAGCTATCCGAGTTCTCCATTGAACTGAAGCTGGATGAAAAGGCCATCAAGGAACTCTCAGGTGGTGAAGACATCACGGCTGCATTGCAGGTCATCGGTCAAATCGGTGAAGCAGCGGCCAAAGTCAGTGCTCCGGTAGACACCGGTAATCTTCGTAGGTCCATTACCCACGAGCTAGGAGTATCTGGGTTTGATCAGTTTGTTCGCATCGGGACCAACGTGAACTACGCAATCTTTCAAGAGTTGGGAACTAGATTCCATCCTGCACATCCGTTTCTTAGGCCATCCCTTGGAGCTATCGAAGCGTTTCTGAAGACATGACCATTCCCGCATACACCTCTCAACGACCCCAGCAAATCAAAATCCCCTCGACTGTGGATCTCTTGGTCACTTGGCTGAAGACCAGGACGGTGGTCACCGATGAAGTGCAGCAACGGATCAGCAGCACTCTTCCCAAGCGGGATGAGGACATCACCTATCCATGGCTCACAGTCGGCAGGGTGGTTGGGGTGACGGCTCTGCCCGAGGCGGCGATCGACCGTGCTCGTATTCAGTTCAATGCTTGGGGAGGTGTGAAGGCGAATGGTGCTCCGAATTGGGATCCGGCTGACAAGCTGATCCGTGCCGTGGAGATGGAGTTAAGGATCACCCTTTCGGCTCACGTTCCTAACAAGGGGTACATAATGAGCACTGGGGAACTCCAAGGTATCCAACAGTTGGAGGATCCTGACGATGGGCAGGCTAGGTTCTGGATGGACTTTATTGTCGTAGCAAGGAGTGAGTGATGGCAACGAAGAAGCGAGTTCGAATTCCCCCAACAAGCATGATGGATGCTCAGTGGGTGGACGGCAAGAAGACTCTGGTGACCAAGAGATGGACTGAGGTTTCCGCAACAGTTGCGAAGGGTCTGGTAGGGTCCGAGTACAACGGTCGTCCGAGGTTCGAGTTCGAAGATGATCTGGTGGATGAAGCTGGATCGGAGGAGTCCTCCTCAGACGACACCTAGTCGGCAATAGGAGGATAATTCCATGCCACGAGTTGAACAGGAAGTACTCATTGGCCCTGGGTTCTTTTTCATAGCCCCGCATGCGGCGGGCGTCCCCGAGCCTCAACCAGTCCTACTTGTAGCAGACACGGTTAACACCGATCCTGCTGGGAACTGGGTAGACGTTGGCTTCTCTGAGGATGGTTGGAGCTTCGCCGGTCAGAACGTGTTCTCGTTCTGGACTCCGGCAGAACTAGTTGACCCTGTGGTCACAGTCAAGGACTCCGCTGAATACCACATGCGTGGTGTGATGGCGCAGTTCTCGCTTGAGAACCTGAAGACTGCTCTATCCGGTGGAACAATTGTCGTTGACACTGCTGGTGTCTCCATGACATCTCCCGAACTACGGCACTACACGCCTGAGGCGTCAGCCGACTTCGAGTTTTTGTCGGCATTGTTCCGAGTCGAGATTTACGGGTTCAACTTCACGTCATCCGAGCCGAACATCCGGGACTTCTACATCCCGTTTGTGGTGTCCGTTGCCGAGGTGGAGGTTCCTCACACCAAGGGAGCCAACCCATCGTTGCTGGGTATCGATCTCCAGGCCATCAAAGGTACTGGTACCGACATCATCAGGATCGATGAGCAAGTCGAGGTTCCGTAAACCATGGCTGAAGGCTACAAGAACTTTGACGAGTTCGATGCCGCCGAAGATGAGCTTGCCGAGCGAACAGCCAAGTTCACCTTCCAGAATGAGGACTATGAGGTTGATCTCAACATCGACGCTGGTCCTCTTCTCAGGTGGATGGAATCTGCCTCTCGTGTTGAGGGCATCCCGAAGCTTCTGAAGCTCTTCTTCGATGAGGAGGGCTACGAGAAGATCTTGGATTCCGGAGCCAAGTGGGACAAGCTGGAAAAGCTCGTTCTCTGGCTCTCACAGGAATTGGGTGATTCGGGAAACTAGAGGAGTTCAGGTCATGGATAGCACGATGGAGGTCCATCCTTAATCAGTGGGCTGAGGTAGAAGCCAGTTTTGCCCAGCACTATCACTTGTCACTGGACGACATGCTCTCGATGTCGTGGAGACGGTTCAGAGTTCTCTTCAACGGTGTCTTCAATTTCAACGAGAACGCTACCGAGACGTATGAGTCTGGGAAGGGCCTACTCGCTCGCACCGTGGACTGGGGGTCTGCCGATCATCCAGACCTTCCAGACGACCTCTTGACCCAGTTCCCAGGTAACAAGATCTATACAGGACCGGAAATAGATGGCTGAATTAGGTACAAGAATTGGTAGTGCCTTCGTTCAAGTCGGCGCTGTCTTCACTGGGTTCGGGGAAAGCTTGGCCGCTGATGTGTCCAACGCTTTCCTCGCCCAGACCTTCGTCGTGGGGTCAGCCTTGGAGTCATTCGGTCAAGCTGTATTCAAGCGATTCAGCGTTCCCCTGCTCATAGCTACCACTGCGAATATCGCTCAATTCCAGGCGCTTGATCGTGAGATCCGGACAGTGCTCACCTTGTTCGGCACTGCTGACTCTCTTGTGCAAGACACCTTTGGGGCTATGGCTGAGGGCATCCGAGAGGTTGCTCTTGAAGTCGGTGGGTTGGAGAGAGATATTGCTGATGGTCTTTACGGAGCCATCTCAGCCGGTGTTCCCCGAGGAGGAGTCTTCGACTTCCTCAATGTCGCACAGATGGCTGCGATCGCTGACAAGACTGCTGATCTCACATCGGCAGTAGACGGTCTTACCACCGTTACCAACGCTTTCGGTCTGGAGTTCATTCAGGCCAATGAGATTGCTGATGTCATGTTTGCAACTGTTGCGCTTGGCAAGACCACCTTCGGAGAGCTTGCTCAAGATATCGGTCGAGTGGCCCCCCTTGCTGCCAACGCAGGAGTGTCATTCCAAGAACTGTTCGCCATTGTTGGTGCTCTGACTCTCCAAGGGCTGAAGACCTCTGAATCCATCTCCTTCCTTCGTGCAGCTATCACGGGACTCCTCCGCCCAACGGACGAACTCAATGCTGTATTTCAAGCTGCTGGGTTCGCTACGGCTGAACTTGCGATACCAGCCATCGGACTTCAGGCTGCCTTCGCTCTGGTGGTGGACTCTGTTGAAGGATCCACATCCAAGCTCCAGGAATTGATCGGAACCTCAGAAGGTGTGTCAGCCATTCTGGGTGTCACAGTGCAAAACGCTGAGAACTTTGGCAAGGTCATGGGCGGGGTGGATAACGCCACAGGAGGGCTGACCCGAGCCTTGGAGATCATGGATGCCCCAGGAGGTCGGACCTTCGGTCGTCTCACGGAGGCGTTCGACCGGCTCGGAAACACCTTTGGTGAGATGGCCTCCATGTTCGCCGTTCCAGTGTTTGCGGGGGTCACTGATGTGATCAATCGTATGGTTGAGATCTTCACCAATTTCCGCCCCATTGTGGAGGGGTTGGCGATCGCATTCGGAACTGTTGTTGGAGTTCTCAGTGCTCCAATCATCAAGGACATAGCTGCCATCTTTGGAGCGATAGCTGTGACCATCGGTGGGTTGATTGGTGGTCTGGGACTCTTCGCACTGACTTTGGGAAAGATCATAAAGGCTGCTGTCACTTTGAAGATTGTGACAAAAGCGGTTGGTGCATTGCAGGTCAAATTCTTCGCACTTCAAGGAGCGGTAGGGATAGCAGCCACCAGGATTGGGGACTTCAGCAAGGCGATGGCAGCGAGCAATGTCGTCACCAGATTGAGTCAGGGTGCGATTGGTGGGCTAGGTCGGGTGATGCAACTCTTCTCCACCAATGTCTTCGTTATGGCGGGTGGAATATTGGCGGTGATTGCCGCCATTGGGTTGCTGATTGCGGCTATTGGTGGTGCGCTCAAAGCGCAGAAGGACTTGATCGAATCGCAAGACATTTACAAGAAGGGGGTCGATCAGCTTCTCGATTCTCTTGGTCTTCTCAATGAGGAAATAGGTCTCCCAGGAACGAAGGAGGGTGTGACCAACCTCGTTGATTTTGCGGATGCAAATATCGATCTGATTGCAAATATCGAAGCCACCAGAGATGCTGTCGGAGAGCTTGCAGCTATCGATCTAGCAGAAGCCATCATCGTTCGAATCGTGCTTGCAGGGAACACACCTGAGGAAGCTCTTGAGGTCGCAGAGCTATTGGAGAGATTCACTCAGGTCGAGATCAATCTCGATCTTGGAGACCTTGAGGACGCCACCTTCCTTACGAATCAATTCGCTGAGGGGGTGTTGGCCTCAGGCGAAGCACTAGCTGTAGCTGGAGGTGATCCCTTCTTGTCTGGGAACATCAAGGCGGGATCCAAAGAAGCAGCACAAGGACTGTCTGACCTCTTCAAGATTGCGAGGGAGTCAGGGGATCTTGATCTTTTCCGAGAGACGTTTGAACAGGTTGTTGAAACAGTCGGTGGTCCTGGTGGGATCAACGTCGAGGCGCTGTCGCAATTGGGTGGTGCGCTTGAGAGTGCCTTCGAGACAGATCTCGACATTGATTTGGATAAGGGATTCCTCGGTGGCTTCTTCACTGGAGGCGCTTTCAACCTCACGGACTTCGAGACGTTTATCGCATCGTTGGAAGATGCCGGGGTCAAATATGCGACCTTCCGAGATGATTTCAGTCCTGAGGCGCTCAGAATTCCTGGGGGGCAAGAAGCTTTCGAGGTGCCTGATCCCTTTGCGGCTTTCTCCGAAGAGGAATTGGCTATAGCGCAGAAGTCTGTAGAGGAGTTCGGGTTCACTCTTGAGCAAGTGCTCTTTGAGATCCCTGAGGGTGGGATCGAGGTCTACTCCACTCTTCTCTCAGACATGGATGGTTTGTTCCAGACGGCTCGGGACAATGTCCTCGGGGCCATGAACGCCATTCGAGATGGAGTGCTTGCACAGACACCACTTCTGGACATATATGGAGGAGCCGTAGAGCAATCGTTCGCTGAGTGGGAGGAGGGACAGAACAAGTTCCAAGCAGATCTCAAAGCAGTCACTGCTCTGCGGGACACACTGATTGCCCAAGACCTTCCCGATCAGGTGATCGCTGCTTTCGACGCCCAGCCTATTGATAAGCAAGCATGGTTGGCCGGTCTTGGTCCAGAAAATCTAGAGGCTGCCATTGGAGAATTGGCTGAGTCTTTCACTCTTGCTGACGAGGCTGCGAAGGAGCGCATTGTTCAATCCTTCGGTGGCATCATGGATGCGGCTCTTGTGGAGCTTGGTGAGGGGTATGTGCTGCTTCAAGTTCAGGCTGACGAGCAGGGCTTGGTAGTCGGGGACAAGTTCGATCAGATGTTCAGTTCCGCAGCCAGTGTGTGGCCGATCACTGCCGCCACCTGGATGGCTGCTCTAGAGGCTCAGATCAGCCGTCCCTTGTCCGGTCCTGTGATCGGTGCTCCCACCTTTGGTAACTTTGCCGGGATCGGCGCAGGACAAACCACCATTGTCAACAACACCACAGTGGTCAATCCGACCACCAGTAATTTGCCAGCAGACATTGAGAGGGCGAATCTGGTGAACGTAACTAGCCTCATCGAATAATGGCTACTACGACAGGATTCACTCTTGCCGGTCTTGATCTACGTCAGGTGGGTTGGGACATAGGCAGCGTCAATGGGTGGGATGGATGGCCTGGGAAACGACTCCAAGAGACCGTCTATGGCTACCGGCATGGCGCACAGATGGATGATCGTGGGTTCTACAACTCTCGTGATATCGGTCTCCAAATTTCTGTTCATCCCCTTCTTCCTGCGGGAGGAGATAGCGGCCTTATCGATGCCGCCGAGCACATCCAATCCAACGTGGACGATTTGATGGGCGCTCTTCATAACGTGAACGACACTCTCTTACTCTCCAGGGCCATGCCCGATGGGACCACTCGTACCCTTGAGGTGTATCCAGTTCAGGCTTGGGCAATTGCTAAGGGGATTGGTGTAGTAGGGAGACGATTCGGTTTGATGCTTCGTGCTCCGTATCCGTTCTGGGAGCAAACTGGGCAACAGTCGGAGAATGGTGAGACTGGAGGATTCACTGCGGCTAATGATGGGAACGCTCCGATCGGAAACATGGTGATCACCTTCAACACAGCAGGAACCCTCACACACGATGCCTCAGGAGACTTCATCACGGTGATCGAGAATGGGTTGATCGTGGATGTAGGGGCCAGAACTGTGAAGCTCGGGTCTGTTCACAAGGACAACAAGCTGACGGTGAACCGTGCCTGGTGGCTTCAGATGGAACCAGGGAGCAATGCCTTCACTGTCTCGGGTGGTGGGAACATAGACCTCGATTGGTTCCACCACTTCTTTTGACATGGGGTACCGACTAGAAGCATGGAACGACCCAGGGTCATCTCCTCACGAGGTGGTCATCAAGGATGTTCCGATCGGGACTCTTGGAGCCGGTCAGCAGTTGAGTGGGTTCGCTCCAGGATCAGTGACCCTCTCCAGCGATTTTCCGAGACTCGATGAGATCAATGATCCGTCCAGCAATGTGGAGACCCTGCTCCGTCTCTTTCGTGATGAGGATCATCTCTGCTCCTTCTACGCCACAAACAGGGCGAGGGTCTTTCATGATCTAGGCAACACAGTGGTCAGTGGTGAGGACATCAACTCAGGGCTTATGCACGGGGTGGTGTACCCCTTCGACTATGTGTCGGGGAAGAGGACCAAACAGCCTGATTGGATCTTCGGAGTTGACAATCGAAACCTAGAGAACGAGGGGTTTGAAACCAACATCGGGGACACAAGTTGGGAGGACGGAGAGCTTGATGGATGGCGTGAGACCTCCAAGAAACCGGACTCTCTAGAAGTCCTAGAAGATCCCGCCGAAGCTCGGACGGGAGACTTCTGTTTGAGGATCGATGGTGATGTTTTTCACACCGGAGGGGAGAAGCGATTCACTTGCAAACCTGGAGGAAGGTACGTCTTCGATGTGTACCTCAGATCAGCAACCACTGGGCGAAGACTCACTGCTGGGATCAGCGTTGGCAAGGGCTACACCTCTCACCATGCCAATCCTTTCACCTACAACGGGTTCTCCTTAGCCGAGCTTGAGAACGTCCCAAGGAACCCAGCCAAGAACGGGAAGCCTGGAGGCTCCACCGATGGCACCTGGCAGAAGATTCACATCGATGTCACGGTGGGATCCAAGCAAGAGTCCTTCACCGTAAGAGTTCAAGAGGACCACCACGGAGGGGGTGACGGTCCTGTCTTCTTTGTTGATGATTTCACCATCACCGGTCCCCTTCTTGGTCTAGTCCCCTGGCATGACACGGCTCACAACAACTCAGGACTAGCCACGTTTGAGCAGGACACCCTCTTCACTCACGAAGGTACCTTTTCGGCTCATGTGATCACCAACGGGACAGGAGGCAGTGCTGATGGGTTTGGTCAGCATGTCGAAGATGTTGAGCCAGGATTGGTCTACACCTGGGGAGTATGGGTCTATCAGCAATCTGGATCTGACAAGAGTTTCATTGCTTTGTTCAAGCGTCCGGATGGACCTTGGCTTCCAGGGAGTCAGATCACAGTGGTGCCTACAGCTACTTGGACGTTCTGCGCTACCACAGGGAAGATGACGGGCAAAGAGGTTTGGCCGAATCTTCGTGTCGTCCAGTCGGGAGCTTTGGAGTTCTGGGCGGATGACGCTGTTATGGGTGAAGGACTTCAAGAGGCCACAGCGGGCGAGATCATCAGGGTGCTCATGGACCCGATCAAGACCAGAGATGCACTCGTCTGGGTGTCTCTAGCTGACTTCACAGATCTGAAGGACGCAGCAGGAGTTGATTGGGACAGCACACTCAGAGTTCGGGTCAACAGAGGGAGGGACATGGCTCAGGTCATGGATCTTCTATCCAGCTTCGGGATCGAGTGGTTCATCCATTGGACCGGATCGGATTACCGGTTGAGACCGTACAATCGTAACGGAGCAGGGACTGATCAAACCGTGGAAGACAGCCCTGCCGTTTTCACAGGACGAGGACTGACTAAGGCACATCTTCAAAGAACTTCGGCTGGCCCCAACGTCATTCTGGCTGAAGGTGATGAAGGGATCCTCAGCGAAGAGGAAGACATCGCTCTGTCTGCGGCCTATGGACGGCGAGAGTCCTACGCCGGGACCAGTGAGATCCTCGGCACTCTGGGAGAGGTGACAAGCTCATCTCTGAACGTATCTCGGGATCGTAAGTTTGGGATCAAGGCTGAGTTCTCTGACGCTGACATACAAATCTGGGAGGATCTCAAGCTTGGTGATCTGGTGGACACACAGCTTCCACCTGACATCTCAGGGGAGGATATTCGGGTGGTCAAGATCAACACTGTGGTTGCTCCTGGACGCCAATCTCCTAGTCACCAAGTGGACTTCGGCAGACCGGTTTACATCGATCCACCGGATCCCACTCCCGCTAGGACTTTTGAGGCACAGGAACGTCGAGATCAAATAAGTCCGGACCTGTCAAACGTCAGCAGTCTCCCGGCCTGATGGCTACCTCTCCGGCAACCTCTGCTGCGATCAATCGAATTCTCCGTAAGTTCAGTGCCTTGGATCGAGTGGGGGGTGGGATAGGAGACCTTGGTGATCACACTCATCCCAAGGAATCGATACCAACTGTTCTGGTCGCTGCCTCAGACGCCCGAGATGAGATCCTCAACATGGCCGATCTCGTGTGCGATGGAGTGGAGGACGACGCTGAGATCAAT
>SDBS01001354.1_pt1 | contig 24875 bp, 10 predicted proteins | sample 2277091 | NCBI WGS metagenome assembly SDBS01 (sample SAMN10404972, study PRJNA504765) | marine sediment metagenome | isolation source: marine sediment core GS10_PC15, 163 cmbsf | place: Arctic Ocean: Southern Knipovich Ridge | collected 2010
ACTCTTACCCGAGGAAGGAGGAGCAATAACTAATAAATTATTGTTGTTTCTGTCATTGCGAGGAGCGAAGCGACGTGGCAATCCCATACTTCCTTCCCCACAATCCAAAATCCCATAATTTCTCACCGCCTCCTCCTGTATCGGCAGCAAATCAGGTGAGTAATGTTTTTCCAAGATGTTTACAATATGAGGGGGGATACCATAATTCTTCAATTTCTTAATCTTCATTGCTCTATACATTAATACATTCCTTTCTTCATATCTTTTTTTAACTAAAACTAAAATAGATAGTAGAATGATGGTTAGTGCATATCTAAGAGAAGAGCGAGAATTCGACCATAAAATCACCTCCCTGGTTTTAGATGATGATTAGTTAATTGAATGGGTAATTGAGAAAATGTAACAAGCTGTAAACAAAACATACTTTTTGATTATACACACAATGAGTTTATATTTCAAATAAATATTTTCTAAAAAAAGAAGGATTTTTATAAATACATGTGATATAATTAATTTGTATTTAATTTATACATTATAAAAAAGATATTTAATTTAGCCTGCATGAAGGTAACAGGAGAGACCTTTTCTTTTATCAAAACAAGAAAGAAAAGGGACCGAAGAGGCAAGATACCATAAATATCCAAACTTTATAAGGTAAAAGGACTGTTACCGGACAGAACTCTGGCCAGCTTTATAATAAAAAAGCACAGATGGGGCAATTCCTAATCTTTAGGAAAACCCTTACAGAGTTTGCTAAAAGAAATATTTCCTAATGCTTTAGGAAGAATCTTTCGGGTAGAAAGACAGAGTAAGAAAATAATATCCTTATTTTTTTATTCTGTCTTTTTTATTTTTATAAAATATTTTAGAAAAGCATAGAAAATAATGGTTTGATCTTTAGGATTAGAATTGTCAAATGTGAAGACCTGACCCCATTGATTCTTAAAAAATAGTTTATTGGAATTAATTGGCGAACATAATAAAAAGATGATTTGATATTAAATTTTAAAATAACTCTAAACTTTATGTTCAATGCTAGATTTAATAAAATAAAGCTTAGACAAAATTATATATTAACTAAAAAAATTTACATACGGAAAGGCATAGTATGATTGATTTACGTGAGCAGATTTCATTTGGGGGAGTAAGTCGCCATGAGACTTTTACCCCACGGTATGGATGGTTAAAAAAAGGGTTTGATGCAATAGTAAATGATAGTAGAGCTTTTAATGCACAGGATGCCATCGAACGTTTAGGTGTCGGTAAAAATATGGTTAGATCTATTCGCTCATGGTGCCTAGCTTTTCATTTAATAGAGCCATATAAAAACATAAACAATAAAGGGCAAAAAGGTACTCTTAAACCAACTAAACTTGGAACAAAATTACTTTCGAACAATGGGTGGGACCCATATCTAGAAGATATATCAAGCTTATGGTTATTACACTGGAACTTATTTATTCCTCCGTTCGAAGCTTCTTCTTGGTCACTTGCATTTAACTATTGCTCACTCCAATCATTTGATCATAAGCAATTAACGAGAGTGATTATCTCTTCAGCAAAACAACATAATAAGCTCTCTGGTTTTTCGGAGGGTTCTTTCGATAAGGATGCTTCTTGTTTGATCCGAATGTATTCTGATGGCAAGACAAATCATGGCATGGGAATAGACTGTCCGTTTACTCAAATAGGGCTCATACGTTCAATGGACGAACAAAGTACTTTTCGCTTTGTGATTGGTGAAAAATATACTCTTCCAAGCCTCATTTTTGCAGCCTCCTGTTTTTCCTATGCAAAATACACTCAGCCAAATCAAAGGACACTTTCTTTTCACAAGATTCTTTATGAATTTAACTCTCCAGGAATAACCTTTAAGGTCACAGAAACTGAAGCAGGTCGTATGCTTGATGATGCTGCAAATAAAATTGAAGGGGTTGAATTTGTTGAATCCATGGGAAATAGGCAACTTCAATTTGATAAAAATCCAGGAGAATTATTTTGGCAAATTCTTTTACAATATTACGAACAGAGACCCGTGAGAGGTATTAAAACATGAAGCTTTTGGAGTTTATTTATCCAGATGTTAATGTTACTCGATCTGTTAATCTTGAGCGTGACAGAGGGTACGAAACGACACTTAAAGACTATCAGATAACAGGGAAGGGAATTGAAATACTTCGTCGGTTTTCTTCAGCTCTCAATGGAGAGAGAATATCAGCATGGTCGCTTACAGGACCATATGGAATGGGAAAATCTGCATTTGTCAATTTTCTTCTAGCTCTTACTGGAAAAAAGAATTCCTTACAGACAGAATTAGCACGTAAAAAATTAAAGAGTATTGATAATGACCTCAAGAGAAGCCTCACAAAAACTATCGATAAAACTACAAAGAATAAAGGATTTTTTCATATCCCAATAACTGCATCATATGAACCAGTGAATCTTTCACTTTCTAAAGGTATTGTTAATGCACTTTTAAACAACTATTTAGAACCCCATGAACAAAGAGCAATTCAAAATCTTCCAGAATTTCAGCGATTATCGAAACTTGAATATTCAGATATTCAAACAATTACTAAATGCTTATCAACAGTATCGAAAAGATTCGATAGGCCCATCATTATAGTTATAGATGAATTTGGTAAAAATCTTGAATTTATGGCCCATCATCCAGACAAAGGTGATATTTTTATACTGCAGTTACTAGCAGAGTCATTAGGTATTTATCTATGGGTCTGTTTACATCAATCATTTGAGGGTTATGCTTCGGGATTAACTGCTCAACAAAGAAAAGAATGGAATAAAGTTCAAGGAAGATTTGAGGATATATCTTTTATTGAATCTACATCTCAAATGCTTTCTCTTGTTAGGCGTGTGCTTGTGCAACGCCCGAATAGTGAAATCAAAGAATTGCTAAAACAATGGGCAGCCTCATTCATTAAATATGCGAAAAAAGTGAAAATCCCTCTTATGGAAAATATGACAGAACAGGAGATTACCGAACTTTATCCAATCCATCCAACTGCTGCAATAGTATTGCCTGAGCTTTGTAGAAGGTTTGCACAAAATGATCGTACACTTTTCTCTTTTCTTTGCAGTGGAGATTCGCGTGCTTTACCCGAGTTTTTGAAGAATCATAGCATTGAGGGTAGGCTGCCATTCTTAGGTATTAATTACCTTTATGATTATTTTTTCTCAGTCTCGACATCTACCTTTATCAATCGACCAGAAACTCAAAGATGGTTTGAGATTCAAGATATTATTGGCCAATCACACTCACTGTCACCTGTTAAACAAGCGATTCTCAAAACCGTAGGCGTTTTGAATCTAATAGCCAGTCACTTCAGCTTACCGGCAAGTCCAAAAGTGTTACGATGTACACTTCAAGAGCCTCTTGATATTGATAGTGGGGTACTTGATAATGAAATTACAAGTTTATCAAAGAGTATCCTTTTTTTCCGGGAGTATGCGCAAGAATATCGGCTTTGGGAAGGATCTGATTTTGATATAATTGGGGCGATTGAGAAGAAAAAAGGTACAATTGTAACGAAACCTTTAGAAGATACATTACAAAAATATTGTTCCCAAGCTTCCTTAATTGCGTCGCGTCATTCATATAGAACAGGCACAGTGCGAAGGTTTGAATGTAAATGGATGGATATTTCTGAGGTGGTTAAAGGAAATATTCCACGCCCATCAGAAGGGCACGATGGCCTCATAGTGTATGCATTTGGTAATCAGTTTGAAATTAAAAATATTCCAATTGTGTGCCCTGATGGCAGGCCCTTAGTTGTTATTTATTGTGCACACAAAAATCAGATAAAAGAAATAGTTCTTGAAGCCGCTGCTGCAAAAGCTATTTTGGATGAAGCTCCAGAACTTACATATGATGGAGTAGCACGAAAGGAAGTTCGATATCGTGTATATGCAGCAGAAGACCAATTGAGAGAATATATTCACCAGATTTACTCACCAAATTCTGTTGATGCACATTGGTATATTGGCCAAAAAGAACAGAAAATTCACTCCTATCGTGGTTTGTCGTCATTACTATCAGAACTTTGCGATAAAATATATTCTCAGTGTCCCTTAATTAAAAATGAAATGATCAATTATGGAAAACTTTCTAACTCTGCTGCACGTGCAAGACGTGAATTAGCAGAAGCAATGGTTACCCATGAAAAAAAAGAACAACTCGGGATGACAGGGTATGGGCCTGAGGTGGCGCTATATAGAACTCTATTTTGTTCGACAGGGCTCCATCAAAAAACCAAAGAAGGATGGACATTTGTAAAGCCTGATGAAGGCAGTCCTAAACTTCTATCAATGTGGAGGCTGCTGGATGAGAAGTTAGATTTATCTAATCATAGTTCTAAGGATATTGCTGTTCAACTTCTTATTGATAAATTAAAACAACCTCCGTTTGGTATGAGAGAGGGGTCAATACCACTTTTCTTATGTCATTATCTTATTATAAACGCTGATGATATAGCATTATATCAGGAGGGTACTTATAAACCCTATTTTGGAGAAGCCGAGATTGCGTTGTTAATTAAACGACCTGCTCTTTTTTCTCTAAAACGTTATGTGCCAACAGGAGTTAGAAGAGATGTTGTTCAAGCTTACTTTGAAGTACTCAATACAAGAGTGATACAAATTGATGATAATTTGCGAAACACCTCATTACTAAAAATTATTGCTCCTTTGTTGAAGTTTGTCGATGGGCTTCCACAATATACACGTCTAACTCGACGGATTTCTCTTCCTGCACAAAAATTACGCGGTGCTCTTGTAAATTCGCGTGAGCCGGTTCAGCTTCTTTTTGAGGACATTCCTGAAGCACTTGGAGTTACACCAATTAACGATAACGGCGGTACAGATATTTTATGGAAGGCAGTACTTAAAAAATCACTTGAAGAAGCACTTCTTGAACTTAATGAAGCCTATGGTTCACTTAATATTAAAGTAAAAAACATTATTATGGAAGCTTTTGGGTGGAAACCAAATTTAAAGAATTTTCATTCATTTCGAGTTGAGATGCATAAAATGCTTTCTCCACTTTTACAACCGTGTAACGACGAAGAGTTTAAACCAATCATTGGAGCATTAATTAATGAGTGTGATGATGATTCTGAGTGGGCGAGAGGAGTTGCAGGTCAACTTGTCAAAAAACCGGTTGATTCATGGCGCGATAGTGATATAGAACCATTCCGTATTATGTTATTTGATGTATCTGATCGAATTCAATCCTACAAAAAACTTGTTTTAACAAGTGTAGAATTTGATGATGCTGAAGCGGCAATTGTTTCGCTGATTCGTTCTGGAGGAAGGATAAGTCGAAAGTTTATTCAGCTTGATAAAAAAACCCGCCTAAAACTTCAACAGGACTATTCCAAAACTTTAAATCAGCCGGAAAAAATCCGAGCAGCTTTATGTTTACTTCTTTCTGAGTCATTTAAGGAGAATAAATAATGAAAAAGAAACAAGAACGACATATTTTGGCATTATCAGGCGGAAAAGATAGTGCTGCTCTTGCGGTGTATATGCGGGAGAAATATCCAGAAATTCCTTTGGAATATGTCTTTGTTGATAGTGGATGCGAATTACCTGAGACTTACGATTATTTGAACAAAATTCGTGCAATTCTCAATATAAAAATCATAGTAATCCGGCCAAAGAGAAATTTTGATTATTGGCTTAAGTATTTTGGCGGTGTCCTACCATCACCAACCAACAGATGGTGTACTCGCCTTCTAAAATTAGTACCTTATAATAAGTGGTTAAAGGATAGTTATTGTAAGGCAAGAATTTTTAGTTATGTTGGGCTTCGCGCAGATGAAGGAAGAGAAGGTTATAGGCCTAAAAGTGAGGATATAAAACCTATTCATCCATTTATTAAAGATAATTTGATACTGGATGATATTCTCCATATTCTTAAAAATGTTGGTCTAGGCCTACCTTCATATTATTCTTGGCGTCAAAGATCCGGTTGTTACTTTTGTTACTTTCAACGTGATAGTGAATGGAGAGGACTTAAGAAAAAACATCCTGATTTATTTGAAAAAGCTTGTAATTATGAAGAAAATCATTCAGATGGTAGAACTTATACTTGGCGAAGTGGTGGTTTTTTAAGAGAACTTGTAATTGACAGTAATAAAGCTCCAATTTTAAAGCCAAAACCTAAACATCGTTTAATAGAAAACCTTTCTGATATCTACAAAAATTCCCCCAACGTAGGTTTTTTGACCAAGGAGGAAAAGAATGATTGAATCAAAAAGTATGATAAATCTTGTTTTAGAACAATTACACTTAATTCGTGTTATGAGTACAAAAGGCAATAAATCACCACATAAATTTTTGTTTTTATTAATGTTAGCTAAACTATATGAGGAGGATTCTTATCGGGAAAATCGTTTTTACCTGAATGATACTCTTGAAAAAAAATTTATTAAAATTTGGCTTGAAAAATACCCTAATACAGATCATAAAAAAATTTTTATTGAGTATCCATTTTATCATTTAGTGAATGATAAAATTTGGAATTTAAAAGTCAAGAAAAACAAGGAGAATATTTTTTTAAAATATAAAAATACACCAAACACTAGGTTTACAAAACAAAGATTAATAGAAACAATCGATTTTGGCTATCTTAATCAAGATTTTGATTCTTCTCTGAGGAATCATAATTTTCGAAAAATAATTATTAAATGGTTAGATGGTCAGATATCAAGTATATCTTACACGTTTCTATCTCTAGAGAAGATGGGGCAAGTACAATTAAAAACCGGGGGTAGATTACAATCAAATCCTTTTGTAAGTTATTTAAATATGCTTCATAGCAGAGATGCAAATAGTGAGAATCTTGCTGAGTCACTTGCCACAAATCCTTTTACTGGAATGATACATGTATCACATCCACTTACAGAGAAGATTGAAGAAATATTACAAGGTGACAAAAAACAACATGTGATCCTAACTGGGCATGCAGGTGATGGAAAAACTACGATTGCTGTAGAACTTTTTAAAAGATTTTATAATATTAACATTAACCAACCGTTGAAAGAAGGCTTATCATGCCGTGAGGACTTGGACTCAAAAAATAGAAGGGTCTCATTAATTAAAGACTTAAGTGAATGGTCTTTAGAAGATCGTATGGGTCTTATTGAAGAGATACTTAAGGATGATGATAATCGCTTCTTTTTAATTTCTAATTCTGGGACATTACTAGATTCTTTTTGTAGTTTTGAGCAAAAAAAGGGGAGGGATTGGATAAATACTGAAAGCGAAATACTTTCTAAGATTTCTAAGATTGGTACTGCTCCACATTGTGAGTGGATCTTTCATAAAAACTCCTTTGTTATCATTAACCTATCGATGGTGGATAATCTTGGTGTAGCAGAGCAAATTTTTAAGCATATGATTAACATAGACCGCTGGAAAACTTGTAAAATGAAGGATTGCCAAAAGATATGCCCAATTTATCATAATGTGGAGCTGATTAAGCAAAATGAGAAAGTTGTACTGGAACGTTTATTCTTGGCGTATCGAAGAATGTACGAATATGGAAAACGATTTACATTACGCCAATTGACTGCACACTTAGCATATATGATTACCTCAGGGCTTAATTATCAGGATATTGAAAAAATGATACATAGTGCTACTCCACCATCAATGACCAAATTTATGTTCTTTAATCGGTTTTTTGGTGATAATGGAAAAGAGAGTGATAGTTCTGCCCGACAATTACAGGTTGTTAGAACTATTGGGGAGGAAGATTTTGGAACACGAACCTGCCCAATATGGGAACGACGTCTTTGGATGCAGAGTGAGCATTTGGCATTTAAATTGGAAGCAAAAGGTTGTGTAGATGAATTTGAGAATTTACGGAAATGTGGTGCACTACTTAAGGTTGATGATAGCATGCCCCATTTTCAAGCTCGCAATCAGGTTCGTCGAATGCTTTACTTTCTTCATGATTTTAATAAATATGACAATGGCACATTTATAAAAACTTTTTTAAATTCATTAATGATTTTACATTTTTCATCTTGGCAGATTCAATCTGATGAAAATTTACCCTTTGAAGTTAATAAAATAAAAAGACAAATTCTTCACGTTATTCAAGAACACTTTACTGGAGTAAGATTGCCGGAAGGAGTTAATCCCGACCATGATTTATTTATTACTTTAAATAGGAGGTCTAAAGAAGTTCGCCAGAGCTCACAAATAGTATTAGCACGTTTTTCAGAGGATGACTTTAATCTTAGCCTTTGTGAAAAAGACAATGGTGTCGGGGGAATCAGACGCGAGCTTATATTTGAGGGGCGAAAGGGAAGAGTAGATGCGAATTTGTCTCTTGGTTTGCCTTTTTTAGATTATGTCATGATGAGAAATTTTGGAGAGGTAGGACAAAATCTCAAGACTGCTTATGTTGACAGATTGGAAAGTTTTAAAGGAAAATTACTCCGCCAAGCAGATTCTATACAAAAAGATGGCATTATGCTTATACGACTTCGTGCTAATCACACTTTCCGCCGCCAGATTTTTGCAGTGCGGAATAACACGCTGGAGGTAATAGATGGTTGAACAATTTCCACCAATTAAAATAGAAAATTTGAAAAAAGGCGGCGAAGATCGCAATCCTGCAGTTCAACTCTTTGGGCGTCGTTTTTTTACTGACCAAACAGTTCAAGAATTGTTGAGTGAATTTTTACTTGTTGCTTCATCTATCAAACAGATTGGTGGCATCAGAATTCCTATAGATCAAGTATTTCCGGATTTTGATTTATTATGCAACTGGCCGGAAAAAATGCCTTTAGAATACGCAGCTAAAGCCAGGCTAAATCTCAAACTTTTTTCTTTTTTGGGTGCTTCGAAATTAGAAACACGCCACAAAAGTCACCAGCAGCACTATCGAAGGCTTCTCAATTTGCTTAAAAGCTCTGAGAAATTGGTAAGAAGTGAATCAATAGATACCACAGAAGTTCTCCGTACACTGGAAAATCTCTTTCTTGGATTTCAAGGTGTAGGTGGGCAAAGGACATGGTGCGCTCAAACATTCGTTCCAATTGCTAGGAATTTTATTGGAGCAGAAAGTATTTGGAAAAAAACACGTGCTATAGCTAACGACATTACAGATTGGAATGAAGCTTTGAATTATTTTGCATATAATCAACATATCTTTCTTGCGCGTGGTGGAGAACTTCTTTATCTACAGATATGCAATGCCCTTAGACAAGAGGAAGAAACACTCAGAAACTGGGCTCAAAAAAATAGGCTTAGTTTTTCAAACAGTGAATCATCCCCATTAAAACTCCACAACGCCTTGAAGAATACAATTAACTCTGTTTTAGATGCATGTCCGGATACCATAGGTAAATTAGCTGCCTTTATTGATACCGGAATTGAATCAGAGACTGCTAAACTTACTGAATATGATAAAAAATCTGGAGAACCTCGTTTTACACGATGTGGATGGTGTCCAACCGAGAGCTGGCCCGAAGGTTTTTTATTTGCCGTTGAGATACTACGAATTTCAGAGGCTGCTATAGATCCGATAGAACGTTTAGAACTTATGGAAGTAGCCTGCGCGATGCAAGTGCTTCGTAGTCTGTGTGCACAAAGTGCCCGTTATGTTGATTGGGTACAAGAACGGAAAAAATACAGTGGGCCATTAAACTATGTGTGGGCCATTTCTGATCCTAATGGACGGAATAATGCATTGAAACAAATTTCGAAGCGTTGTGTAAATAATATCCAGAGAATGATTTATGATGCAGTTCGGCATTCTAACATTAAGACTGTTTTAAAAGAACAAAAAAATAATGATGCTGCACATGGGTTGGAGTGGAAAGATCCTTATAATGAAGTGGATACTCGATATGGCTATAAATTATTTCTTACCCTATCTAAAAGAATTGGCTTAATTGTTCCAAAGAGAGGAGCAGGTGCACGATTTATTTTAAATGATAAATTAATCAGGTTTCTTGTAATGTCCGTGATTAGACCTGGTGAACGAATGCGATATAATACTTTTAAAAATATAGTTTTTGCTCACTACGGTATAGCCCTTGATAAAGAAAAGATTGGACAGGCATGCGAGTGGTGTGGTAGCAGAAAACTTTCTACAATTGGTGAAGAATCGGACGCGTGGTTTATTGAAATGTTAGAGGCTTCTGGTGTACTGTTGCGTCTATCAGATGCACATTCAATGATTATAAATCCTTTTAATAAGGGAGATAATAAATTATGATATTTTTTGCAGATTCTGTTTTAAAGCATATCCGTAAACAAGTTGAAAGGCATCTACTGCAAGGTGGTGTAAACAATAAACTTCTAATTATGATGCCGGGTATACCTGCTTCAGATGCATACAAGATAGGAAAACAGCTTGAGGGGTACTGTACTGATCAAAAAGAATTAACATTACCAATTATCAAGATTTCAAAAAATCTCTTTTCTGATTGGGAGATATCCGATGATCCAATTATTCATCATTATAGTGTGGAGATTGCAAAAAAGGGGTGGAATGATACACAAGGAAATCTTACTAGTTATCGAAATCTTGCAAATAAAAAAAATGGTCTTTTAATCGTACTTTTAATAGGGGTAGATAGGGTAACTGATGCTTCCAGTCTTTTAGATTTCCATCATTGTGATTTTAATACAATTTGGGAAGATATTGATAAAAATTTTTCTTCATGGATAAAACAATTATTTGACAGGTCGTTTATAGGCTTTGAAGAGGAGACAGTTATTCACTTTAATCATATTCTTATTTCACTTATTAATAGAGGTTTATCTGATATTCTTCAAATTAGTACATTGCTGGAAGAACTTGACCTGAGTACGGCACAGGATGGAAATGATGCCGAGCAAATATTACTACAAAGTCTCAATCAATTTGGACTTCCCTTGTTTATTGGATACAAATTTACAAACCGAAGGTCATTCGGCCCCTATATCGATGATGCAATCGCCTTCTTCACTTATAACGCGTTTTTAGAAGAACGATCTCGTAAAAAAGCATTAAAGACCATAGATAACTTTATGGATGATTCCATGAAGGATAACACTCTTGGAGAATTATTTTTACAAAATGAGCGTGAACCCTTTAAGAGTGATGAAGAATTTATAAATGCTATTAAGGATTACATTAAATCTGGAGATGAAAATTTAGGTGAAAAACTGAAGAAATGTGATTTTGTTACTATACGCGATTGTATACTTAATTATAAACCGGAAAAATCTATTGAGGATAAAGAACCTACAAAATTCATTAAAAAATTATCCGGGAGTCCTATTGAGGTTATTCTAACAGCATTATGGAATACACTTGCAGAATTTAAAAAAATTACGGCAGAATATGGTAATTTTGAGCATGAAATTTTAAAAGAAATTCATATTGAATCTGTTCTTTTTAAACATGACTGTAGTGGGGATACTCCTGACGAACGTAAGGGAAATGCTCTTGTGTATCTTTCTCGGTTGTTGGGTGGGGTTGACCTTATCGTTGAAGAATGGATTGATTTAGAAAAAATAAATATAAATAAAGAACGTGTCGAGATTCACTCTACATTATACCGCGATGCTTTGGATTGTCAGCTTGCTAGAACATCAGAGCCATGCCTTCAGTTTTTAGTTACTCTCATTGGAGAGGATTTGGAAAAACCTGTTCAAAAAATGTTTGCCTGGAGATTACCTAATATAGAGCCATATCGAATTGCAGATGAAATATTCCAAAGGATTGCACAGGAGATGAAAAATATTAAAGGCTATTGTTTACCAGTTTTTAACATTCCCTATTTTGAGGAACTAATGCTAGCTAAAGATGACGAAGAAACTTGCCGGGTACTTTTACAGTGCATAGATAATGAAGGAAATTGTATTTTTAATTTGTTAAACGTTTCAGATATTAATAAAAAAGATCCTCTTTTAGAATATATAAATAAACTAGCAGTGCAATATGACGTTTTCATTCAAAAAGCAGCAAAACACGGACTTCATAGTGTATTTGATGACACATGGGATAAACTTAGACAGGCTTATGAACAAGCTTTTGATGCTTACTTGACTAAATCAGAATGTTCGGAAAGCCCTTTAGCAACCTTGCTGTTTCGTTCCTTTCTCATTGTTCAACAACGAAAAGATATCAATAATCAAAGATGGATATGGGAGCCATATGAAAAAGCAGGGATAATCACTGTGCTTCATCCAGCTTTATTGGAAATGCTACAATCACAAGCAATATATTTATTTACATGTTTTAATACATTAGTTGTTAGCGAGTTGAGAGCCCTTGGAACAAAAAATTTTCGAGACAGTTTATGGCAGAATTATATTGATCTTGCGAAAATTCAAACGCCTATTTGTGGTCTTATTAAAAATGAAAATAAAATATTGGATACAGATATTCGTGGAGAGAATCTTATTTATCGAATCGGAAATATCGAAAATTCACAAGCATCTCTTACTACACGTTTACTGCTAAGATATGATGAATTTGATGAAGTCGATATTAGCGATGCTGAAATTTTTCGTCAAACCCGAGAATCAAAGGTTTACTACAATATATTACGAGATTATCGCAAACTCCATCCTCATGCTAATGATGGTTTGAGTCTGGCCATTTATCAGAACAAAGATATTCAACCAGTTATTGCTGCAATAGATCAATATTTGAAAGATGTTTGTAATGAAGAAGATAATTTATCAAGAAAATATTTTATGTCAATTAGTGTATTTACAGAATCAGCTGATGATTCAAGTGTTTCTCGATGGATAAATCAATGGAAAGAACGTTGGGAAACATCAGAAGTGCAAGATTCACTATCACATTATCGAAAAACAACTATGTCAATTGCTCATAGAATTGTATCTTCAAAAAATAATTATATACAATTTAAACGAATCATAAAGCAGGGACTTGAAGTCGATATAGTATTTTTAAGTAACTTTATTGGTGCAGGCATGAAAGGGAATGAATTTGAGAGAGTTGAACCGTACGATATTACTACACGTACATTAAAATTTCCTATATTGGAAAAATCTTTTTGTGCTATTGGAGATCCTGGTAAAGACTTACAGCGTGCACGAATTTTAAGCAATCGTCAATTTAGTCTAACTACCCGTTATTCGGAACTATTGGCTCGATTGAAGAACCGAGAGATTCTACAGAATACACATCATGTTGTATTAGGCTTTGGTGATTTTTTGCCCTGGCAAGGAGTTATTGATGAACTACACAACCATGCAGAATGGGTTATTTGCATTGATCCAAACATTGATGAGAAGCTAATCGCTCAAAAATCCAATGTTTCATTAGAGACGCGAGAAATTATTGGTTTTGGTTCAGGCGTAGGATCACACGGAGAGGATAACTATACCATTTCTACTGAACAGTTCCAACTTTCAGATGTGTTACATAGTTTAACTGCATCAATTGGTGAAGTATATGCTGGCTGGGGTAATTCCTACAAAGAAGTTGCTAAAAATATCTTACAAGAATCTCGCCGATTATCAGGTCTTTCATTGGTGAGAGCAACTGGTCTTGGTGGCTATATAAGAGATTTTATGGCTTATGCTCTTGCCCGTAAACTTATTTCTGCAGATGGAAATGTACTGTGTGACCAACTCGTATCTCTTGATGCATATCGTCATTGGTTTGACTCTGCTGAGTCTGAAACTCGGCCTGATCTTCTATGGGTCGTTGCGCGAGTTGAGGATGATAAGCGAATTCATCTTGATCTGAGACTCATTGAGTGTAAGTTAGCAAAGATGTCAGATGTACATTTAGATAAAGCGAAATTGCAGCTCAAAAATGGATTGCAGCATTTAATTGCAGTATTTATACCGCGCCGTGATGATAATAGCATTGAAGATGACAGGCCTGACCAACGTTATTGGTGGTTACAGCTTCATCGCTTAATTGCAAGTAAGGTAAAAATAATTGGTCATGATAAAAGTAGAGTTTTAACAGCGTTGGAACGCATGGCAGAAGGTGACTATAGTATTAAATGGCGGGCATCTGCAATTACTTATTGGACAGACCAAAAGAATATTTCACTTTCACTTAATGCGATTTGGCCATTTACCTTTGAGGGTCAAGAATTGGATATTGGCGTAGTATATGCAGGAAGTGATTTTGTACGGGATCTATGCACATCAAGAATTTCTGAAACATTGCCTTGGGGTGAAAAGATGATCCGATTTGATTCTGTCATTCAAAAACCAAGCTCAGAGAAAGATAAAAAAAGCGTAGAAAATGAAACAAAGGAAAAAGATGATTCTGGCAAGACAGATGTAAGTCGTTTTCCTGAGCCAAGTAAGGCTGTTGAATCTACCAAAACAGAGACAGTATCTAAAGAACAGGATACCGCAATCAATATTGAGCTACCTATTCCACAGAGAATACTACTGGGTAAATCTATAAGGGGTTTCAAAGAAGTCTATTGGGAATTTGGACATGATGAGTTGAATAATCGACATATGCTTATATTTGGCGCCTCAGGTATGGGGAAGACCTATGCGATACAGTGTCTTCTTTGGGAACTTGGCCGTACGGGAGAAAATTCTTTGATAGTAGATTACACAAATGGTTTTTTTGATAATCAGTTAGAATCTGAAATAAAGACATTACTTCGACCCGTTCAACATGTTATTCGGAGAGAACCGCTCGCTATCAATCCTTTCAGACGACAAATGGAAAATATTGCAGGAGAATTTACACCTGAAGGTTTTGTAAGTACAGCACAGCGGGTAAGTGGTGTTTTTTCAGAGGTATATAATTTTGGTGATCAACAGAAATCTGTTTTATATCAAGCCATAAAATCATGGTTAGAACTTAATGCTGATAAGTGTATGGGATTATTTAATCTCATACCACGTCTTAAAGAGATTCAAGAGCAAAAAGGCGTAATTGGAACATCTGCAGGGAGTGTAATTAGTAAGATTCAGCCATTTGTTGATCAAAATCCTTTTGGAATTGAAGACCAAGAGAGTTGGGATAAAATATTTAATGACCTTGAACATCATTGTCATATCATTCAATTGACAGGATTTGCAAAAGATTCTGCTCGTTTAGTTACAGAGTTTTTACTTATAGACCTTTACTGGTACTATCGTGGGAAAGGAACTGAAGAGAATCCACATGTCTTGGTATTAGACGAAGTACAAAATTTAGATCATCGGGAAGAAAGTCCTTTAGCCCAGTTATTACGCGAGGGTCGCAAATTTGGATTCTCATTAATTCTTGCAACTCAGATTATGAGTAATTTAGAAAAAGATGAGAGAGATCGATTATTTAATGCAGCACATAAATTGTTTTTTAGACCAGCGGATACTGAGATTAAAAAATATGCAGAGATAGCTTCAATTTTCACGGATGAAAAAATAAATGTTTGGATTAAAAGATTGGCATCACTGAAAAAAGGCGAGTGCTATTCACTTGGCCCTAGCCTGAATGAGTCAACCGGTAGTTTAGAATTTAAAGCGTTCCCGATTTTAATCACATCCCTTAAGGATAGATCAAACCGTGCAAAAAGATAATTCAGAGCATTATCGTTTACCACGAAATTTTCATAAGACATTTATACCAGAGCGTCAATATATTAATGCTATGCTTCGATTTGCTGCGTCGGGAGGCATAGGTAATTATCAAGATATTGCTTCTAAAACAGGTATTCCTATGGGTAATTCAAGCGGTAAGGTACCTTCAATTCTAGATTATTGCAAAGGAATGGGCTTAGTGAAGCTGAATAATAGATATAAAAAAGGGATAAAAAAACCGGAATTAACACCTTTTGGACGTACGGTTTTATTGAATGATCCCTTTTTAAAGGAGAGAGTTACTCAATGGATTGCTCATCTTAATCTCTGCAGCCCTATCTTTGGGGCAGATGTTTGGTATTATACTTTTTTTAAAGGATTTCATGAATTAGGCATGTCTTTTCAACGGGAAAATCTAACAAAATATTTAGCTCTTAAATACCAAGTTAATCGATCTAACCTAATCGGTCCTCTAATTCGCATGTATCAGGATGATGCATCATTTTATAGATGTAATGTTCTATCAGAAAAAACCGGTTTAATTCATCGAAAAATAGCACCAATTTCTGATGAGTTTGGTTTTGCCTATGGTGCATGGATAGCACAACTTATGAGTGATCATTTCCCACATAGCAATCAGATTTCAGTAACAGAATTAGATAATGAGGCTGGATGGTGTTTGATACCTGGGTGGAATATTATTGACGCTAATAAAGTGTTGGAATTAATTCAAAGAAAAGGAATTATTGAAGTCGACCGCACTATGAATCCATGGTTAATACGAGCAATAAAAGTTACGGATGAAGCATGGAAAAAAATATATGATGATTTAATTTGAGGTATTAGCAGTGTCACAAATTTTAAAAGATATTGTATATTATCGAGGGGACCAGCTATTTAATGGAGCTGTTGACCTGAGCTGGTTTTTAAATAATATGCAAAGAAGCCATGAGGCTGCCGAAGCTTTTGTTTTTCATGGACCACAATACCACGGTGTTACTCAAGCTGATATTGATATTGGCCATGGTCATCAACTTCAAGATACAGCAACCTTTACGAATTCTGTAATTAAACGATGTTATGGTGAAGAAGATCAACCGTTTACACTTGCAATTGCAGGTTATGGCACTGGAAAATCGCATTTAGCTTTAACACTTGCAAACCTGTTAAGTAAACCTGACGCTAATATATCTAAAAAAATCTTATCAAACATTGAAGCGGTAGATTTAAGTATTGGAAAAGAAATAAAATTAAAACTTTTAGAGCGTAATAAACCTTGTCTTGTTGTAGCACTGAATGGTATGCAAAATTTTGATTTAGCCGCTGAGATATCAAGGCAAATTTACAAGCAAATTAGAGATAAAAATATTGACACAAAGCCCCTTGATGATTTGCGGCCTCGTTTTATTTATGCTGAAAAAATATTAAGTTACTTAAATGATTCACTGAAAAAAGAATTATTAGATTTTTGTGACATTTCTAATCTTGAAGATGTACTTAATACGCTTAGAGAACAAGATGAACATGTTTATTCTCGAGTTCATAAGTTTTTAATGGATCATGGTATTCCGATACAAGCTATTGGCGGTGAGTCTATTAAGGATCTAATTGCTACAGTCTCTAATGAGTATTGTGGAAAAGATAAACCTTATCAATCTATAGTCTTTCTTTTTGATGAATTTGGTAGGTATATAGAATTTGCAACAACCAAAATTCAAATCGCAGGTAGCGGCGTACTTCAAGATCTGTATGAGGGTGTCCAGTCTTATCCTGATACAGCTTGCTTTATTGGCTTTATACAGTTCGAGCTTAATGCCTACGTACAAAGAATCTCATACGAGTATAAAAATGAAATCCTTCGGTACATCACACGTTATCAATTAGCAAGTAAGGTCTATTTATCTATTAATTTAGAGACTCTCATTGCAAATCTCATACATAAGCAAGATATAGATAAGATAGATTCTTGGTTTAATAATGAATCAGCACGTGAAAAATCAATAAAAATATCCGAAAGCATAAATAAGTGGTTTCCACAATCGCGCAATCATAAATTATGGAATACTCCTGAACAATTTCATAATGTGATTCGGAAAGGTTGTTGGCCTTTATCACCATTCTCAACATGGTTTCTTTATCATCTTACTGCCTCTGGTAAGCACCTTCAAGAACGTTCTGCTTTAGCTTTACTTGGAGATATTTTTCAGCGTTTTTCAAACTGTGCAATAACAGAAACTGATACTTGGTCTCTAGCACCGGTTGATCTTTGGACGGATGAATTACAACAAGAGTTAATTGGCTCAGAAGAAGGGGGACAGCAGGGCTCGATTACTCATGCCTATGCTTCTATACTCTCTCGTTATGGTGAGTCGCTATCTGAAAATAATACAAAAATATTATGTGCTGTTGTTTTAGCTTCAAAGATGGGGATGCAAGTAGATGACCGGGATGAAGCAGTAATAGCTTTAAGCGAACTATCAGGATTATCAACTACTGTGGTAAAACAAATCATCAACCAGCTTCAAGATGAATATAACGTTATAGAATGGGATGAAGTTTTCAAGGCATTTGATATATTGGGTGAAACAGTTCCACGAACTCAATTTTTATCTTTTATAAGACAAAAAGTTTCTTTAACTTATAATGAAGAAGGAAAGTCAAAACTTTTTATGCTTAAGGCAGCTGAATGCTGTGAGTTATTAAAAGATCTTGATTGTGATTTTGCAGAAGAGAATAAAATTACAACAAGAGAGTGGTATTACGAAGGCGTAACATCAAATCTAGAAATGTTAGAAGCTAATCTTAAACTATCTACTGATCGTTTGGTAGTAGCTGTCTCTACAGATGAACCGCGTGGCTCAATTATTTATTGCTATATTGACCGAAACCATGATCTAATAACTGTCACTAGCGAGGTTAAAAAGCAACTTAGAGATTTAGCTGATGAATATAAAGTTTCAGCATTACCAGTAATAGTTATACTGCTCTATGATGAAGAAGGAAAATTAGGACAATTATTAGCAGAATTCTCTGTTTTAAAGGAACACATAAGCCCAGAGGATATTGTAAAATTTGGCAATCTGATTGGTGCACATAAAGAAAAAACATATAAACTGATACAAAATCAAATAGAAGGTATGATAAAAAAACGCCATTATATAACTTTTTATAAGCAAGAATTGGAATCTAATCTTTTAAAGCGTTTAGGAACAGAACTATTTAATCATATCTATTCGAGTATATTGCCATTTCCTTTTGATGGATTTAGTACATCAAAAGGAAATGCAGCAAATACATGCTCTCAGTTAACAAATGAATTATTTCAAGGAATTCTTGATTACGATAAAATTCTTGCAAAACCAGCAAAAGATAAAAATAGAGCGCTTACAGTTCTAAAAAACCATTGGGGAATTTTTACAAAGGAAGGTTCTATTTCAAGACGACCAAAGGATCCTATTGTTCGAGCTATATCAGAAAAATGGGATGATCAATTACAATCTGATAAAAATCATTTTTATATTGGAAAGGCAATAAAAGAAATTTGTCGTCCCCCTTATGGCGCAAATATTGCTTCCGCTGGTCTTTTGTTAGGGGTCTATATTGCTCCACGGATTAATAATTTAGTAGCACAATTAAATGGACAACAAGTTGCAATTTCTCAAATGCTTCAGGATGGCATTTTTAAAGGGAAATTCCTCGATATCAATTTATTACAGAATGTAGAATTAATAAAACCTGGTAAGGATTCTTTTGAATGGGGGATCCTTTTGGATGAATGGGAAAATGAAAAAAGTTATTATGGGAAAATTGAGTGTGCAAAAAGAGCAGAAGAAGTTAAAAGACGAATCCCAATTCCGCACTTAATTATATATCGTTATGAACATCTTAATAAGCAAAGTATTGAAGCCAAACAGGCTCTTGAAAAAATGGATGAAGATATAAATAATGCATTAATGCGAATCGAGCAAGGCGATACGAAGGATGAAGTTAATGAATTAAGTCGAGGTGCATCAGATTTGTTAAAACTCAAAAAGCAGATGATATCCGAAGTCCCAGCTTGGACAGATCATCAAATAGATGAGCTTACGCCTCATATAGAAAAATCTAAACAAGCAATAATTCAGATTTTTTCCCATTGGCTTTCACAGCAATCACCAAGAGGAGATCATCCTGATAAAATAGGTTACTTTAAACACTGGTTACTGGATCTTGTAGGGGGTAACCTTCGAAAACTTGGACTAATAGCACAATATGAAGAACTCGAGAATAGGACAAGCGAGTTAGTGAAAAGAGCGGAAACTACAGCTCAAGCAAAACAATTAGTTCGTGAAATACAATCTTATTTCATACAAAATAAAGAGGATGCTTTTCGTATTGTCCGGGTAGCCAAAATAAGAAGTTTACTTAAAATTGGCAACGAATATAAATCCCAAATAGAGGAGCTATCTTCACAAATTAAGCTAGATATTTTAAATGAAATTCTTACCCAACTTTTTGAATTTCTTAATAATTTAAAAAAGATAGAAAAAGTGATTATAGATCGTGCCTCTGCTTTATGGGATACACAAATTCATTCAGAAAAGGAACTTGAGAATCTTCATTTAGAAGTTTCTACTTTAATCAAAATATTCGAAGGGTGTGAAATGGATCTTGAAGATTTGTATGCAATGGAAAAAGCCTTACAAATGTTTCAACGATTTTGTTCGCAACTAAAAGATGGCCAACTGACTTGGAATCAATTCCATAAACTTTCAGAGAAGCTTGTTAAAGAGATTAAGGTAAATTTTGAGGAAGAAGAATTGCCATGGTCTATTGATGAAATATTGCCATGTTTTATAAAAAATATTACACAACAAAGAAGTGAGATGAGTTCATCATGGATCAATAATATTAAAACAGAGTGTTCTTTAATTTCTACGATGATTACAACTGATGCAAACCGTTTATATACAAAAGCAAATAACCCTCCGCCTTATATTACTGAACACGATATGAAAGATCTTAGTAAGATGATTATTCAGATAGAAGAACATCTTAATAAACTAGCCGTTGAGTGGCTTCTTGAAAAATTTCGAGAATTACCTATTTCTTCAAAAGAAGAGTTTTTAAAAATTGCAAACAAATTTTTAAAGGAGAGTATTCTGTAAAACTATAAAATAAAAATGAGAATAGACAATATTATAGACATATAAAAAGTAATTTTTTTGGAAATGGATTTTATACACATTATCAAGGGGAAATCTAGTAAAGATTCTTTATTTTGTATTACGTTAATAGAAAGAATTACGGGAGAGAAAATGACAATTAAAAAATATTTTAAATTTCACTCTACCCTTAATGATGAGAGCAGCAAATATGAAAATTACTTTGTAAGATTTTTGTATAAGGTGTTTTTTTATTTACAAAACTATGCAACAATTACAGGTTATATAAGATCTATATTCTATTTTTTAGGCAAAAGAAAGAAATTTCCAAATTTTATAGCATATTGGATTATTTTATTGCTAATTGCAATTGCCATATTATATTTGTTAAATGTAAATAACGTGATAGTTTTATCTATTTTTATATATAGATTATGGGAAATTCTGATAGTAAATTTTTGGATGTTTTTATTTAGACAAAGAGCTCAATCAATTTCAACATCAGCAAATAATGAAAATAATATAAGATTTATTTTTCTTTTAATCATCCAATATTTTACATTAATATTTTGTTTTGCTGGATTGAATAGATATATTTATTCTATTGATTCTAATTCATTTAAAGTACTTTACGATACTAGTATGACTTGGTTATACCATAGTGTTGTAACTCTAACCACTTTAGGTTATGGAGACATTGTTCCAAACCAAAATACATTTTATTCTCAAATTTCAGTAATTGGTGAAACTCTATTTGGTATGCTTTTTATTTTATTATTTTTAAGCGTAATTATAAAACAAATGAGCTTTCGATACGAAATTGCTAAAGACATTAATAACAATGAGTATTATTGCTTTATTGATTTAGAAACTACCGGCTCAGATTATGTTAATGATTATCCCATTCAAATAGGTGCCATTCTTGTTGATATTCAAAATTTTAAAATACTTAAAGAATTCTCTTCTCTAATTAATATTCCTAAAGGAATTATCATTTCAGAAAAAGCAAAAGAAATCCATGGACTAGAAATTGAAGATATAAAAAACGCGGCAAAACCAAAGAAAATTTTAAAAGATTTTTTTAATAAATTTGGAACCGATTATGCTTTTGCAGGTTGGAATGTATGTTTTGATGTATCATTTTTTAGAAAAATTTGCATTGAGAATGGCTTTAAGAATCAATACAAAGAAATAAATTTTCATCATTTAGATGTCCAATCGATAACTAAGTATTTAAAAATTAAGGGAAATATAGAAGGAGAAATTTCATTAAGTAATTTGTGCAAAATATATAATCTTAAAAGATTAAAAAATCACGATGCATTAGAAGACGCAAAACTTTCTTTTGAAGTGCTAAAAAGATTATATAACAATCGATTATTGTAAAACATAATCTTTTTATGCTTGATGAAACAATTTTATAAAAGATTTTCGCCAGCTCAATAATTCGGTATCTTTTCTCGGAAAGCCTATAGGGCCTGGGGAGTTTCTTAACCAGATAGTTGAGGGGCTTTAGGTATTATTATAGATAGCCGTCCTAAAGGAAGACTTCGTAAAAGGGAAAGCTAAACTAGAGAAAAAAATAGGATGTGTCGTCTCTATTTTAAATAATCTGAAAGGAGAAATAAAAATGCCAAATAATAATGTATCGCATAAATCTATTTCCGACCAAATTTTAGACAAAATGTTTGTAAAGCTTCGGGAAAATAATTTTTTTGATGATGATATTACAAGTAAGCTTGAAAAAATACGAAATAACTCTGAATTAAATATATTAGAAAAAGTACGAAATGCTATTTTCCCACTATTGGAGGAAGACAATGAAATTGATCGAGCTTGAAATTAATAATATTCGAGGGATTCCGCATTTACATATAAAACCAAATGGAAAAAGTTTTGTTATTTGGGGGCCTAACGGCTCTGGGAAAAGTGCAGTTATTGATTCAATTGATTTTTTATTAACAGGTAAAATTTCTCGATTAATTGGTAAGGGAACAGGTAATATTTCCTTAGGTAAACATGGACCACATGTTGACTATAAACCAGAGGATACAATGGTTCGTGGTATAGTAAAAATTAATACTTATGAAAAACCAATTGAATTAAAAAGAACAATGTTAAATCCAAATGAGCTAATCTGTGACAAAAATGAAATCCAATATATTAAACCAATTATAGATATTGCTTCTCTTGGCCAAAATGTTCTTACCAGAAGAGAAATATTAAAATTTATTACAGCTGAATCGAGCACACGAGCGCAAGAAATACAAGAATTATTAAATATATCCGAAATTGAAGAAATTAGAAAAACATTTGTAAAATTAGCTAATAATCTAAAAAGGGAGCTTCAAACAGCTAATAGGTCATTAGAAAATGCTAAATCTGCAGTACTTGCAACTTTACAAATTGATAAATATAACATTGAAATGATAATAGGTGAGATAAATAGATACCGTACCCTTTTAGGGGGCGAACCAGTAACCGACTTATTTTCTAATACCATAAAAAAAGTTCTTTACCCGCCCAAGGTTGATAAAGAACAAAGTGTAATTAATGTAAATATGCTTGAACGAGATATTGAATATCTCAATAAAATATCTTTTGATGACAATCAAAAAATAATCAAAGAAGCAGATTCAAAATTACGCAAGTTAATTAACAAAATAGTAAGTGATGAAAAGTTATTAAAAACACACAATTGTCGTAAATTAATTGAGTTGGGCCTAAAATTAATCGATGAGACGGGGGATTGTCCATTATGTGATACTTCATGGCCTCAGGGGGAACTGAGTACATATCTTAATAAAAAATTGTCAACTGCACAAATTGCAGAAAAATACCAAAAGGATATAAATATAAATGTAAACTTAATTGATAATATAGTAAGTTCTGCTATCACAAATATCGTAAATATTATTAAAATTGCACAAAGTATAAAATTTGATGAAGAAGTTCAACAACTTAATAAATGGATAGAAGATTTAAATCTTCTTAAAACTGCATTAGCAGAACCATTAGAAAAATATTCAAATATTAAATTTAATGAAGATGATGTAAGTAAACTCATTACACCTACCAATATTTTTACAATTTTAAGTTCAATATTATTAGCAGCCAAGAAAAAATCTCCAAAAATCTCAAAGGAACAAACATATTGGGATATATTAACTCGCCTGGAAGAAAATATGAAAACAATTGAAAATGCTCAAATAGAATTAGAAAAGCATTCAATAGCCCATAAAAGGTCTGAAATATTACTGAGCATTTTTCAAAGTACAAGGGATTTGGTTTTAGATAATTTATATAAAAATATTAGTAATAAATTTGAGATACTATATAGAACGCTTCATGGAAATGATGAAAAAAAATTTATTGCAAATTTTAAACCCGAAGGTGCAGGACTTAATTTTGAAGTTGATTTCTATAATAGAGGAGTTTATCCACCTCATGCACTACATAGTGAAGGACATCAGGATAGTATGGGATTATGTTTATTTTTATCATTATTCGAACGATTAACAGAAGGATTAATTGATTTAATAATTCTTGATGACGTTGTAATGTCAGTAGATATGCAACATAGAAGGGCACTTTGTTCACTATTTTCTACTTTTTATCCTAATAGGCAATTTTTTATTACAACCCACGATAAGACATGGGCATATCAATTATTAAGTGCAGGGGTTATTAAGAAAGGGGGATTAATTGAATTCTATAATTGGGACATAGATACTGGCCCTTCAGTTAATTATGAAGCAGATCTTTGGGATAAGATAGAAAAGGACTTAAATAAAAATGATATACCAAGTGCAGCCGCACGACTACGACATGGTTTAGAGCAATTTTTTAGTCTTGTATGCGATTCGTTGTCTGTATGTGTAAAGTTTAAACTAAATAGCAAATGGGAACTTGGCGATCTTTTGTTACCAGCAATGGATCATTATAGTTCTTTATTAAACAAAGCTATTAAATCAGCAAAATCTTGGAATCATAATGAATTTGTATCAGAATTAACCGAACTTGATAGTATAAGGAGCAATATATATAAAAGAACTTATATAGAGCAATGGGGAATTAATGTTAATGTACATTATAATAATTGGATGAATATGGGGAAAGAAGATTTCACGCCCGTTGTACAGGCATTTCAAGACTTATGTGGGTTATTTATCTGTTCAAAAT